>JACCDG011665620.1_pt1 | contig 92962 bp, 121 predicted proteins | sample 7442471 | NCBI WGS metagenome assembly JACCDG01 (sample SAMN15323444, study PRJNA562643) | freshwater metagenome | isolation source: river surface water | place: USA:Blue River Watershed | collected 2017-08-17 | reverse complement strand
GATCTGGGCACATCAAATCCAGATCTTGATCGGGCCGTCAAGAGCCTGAAAGATATGGCTAAGGTCGTCGCTTAAATGAATTGGGGCAGCCCAAGTTGGGCTGCCCCATTTTCATTCCATAGCTTCCTGGACGATGCGATTTATCTCAAGTAAGGCAGCAGATGCCTTATCTTGCTTGACCACCGCTGAACTTAAATCGCCATAGTGCTCTTCCAGGCAATTTAACAACAAGGCTTTAATCTTGGCCTTGTCTGGGCCATACGGTATCTTGCTATTGTTGTAAGACAATCGCAAACCGGCTTCCATGTCGTGTGCCATCTTTTTCACTTCTTCCTTAGTGAGATCGCCTCTTCGTATAGCCTTCAGCACTTCATTGTTGCGACGTAGATCGATATCACATTCCTCCAGAATCTGCTCACACTCTTGAAGCAGACGGATGGTGTGATATGCGAACTTAACGTCAAATCCGAACTTCTCAATTAAAGCGGCCCGGTTGCTCCCTTCCGTTCGATTCTTACCATCCATAGCCGCCAATTGGCTAAAAGCATACCCAGTGAATCGGTGATACGCTCCCTTATGCAAGAACAACTTGCGATTGTCTCGAACCATATGGCCGATAGGGGTGATATGCAGAACACAATCAATTGGTGTGAACAATGAATCAATCTTGTCGGGATTGTTATCCATGCACAACTGGAAGTAATGTGTGATATACGAAATGCTCATATCGTATTCACGACCGCGACCACGTAAAGCGTCCGGATCTTTAATATGGTGCTTCTGCCACACTCCCGGCTTCCGCTTCTTCTCATCGAATCCAGGAATCTCTCCAGCCAAATGCGGAAAAATCATTTGCTTCGGCGGAATACAAAATCCTGAGATATCCAGATCAGAATCATCAACAGACACACCGTAAGCTGTACTGCCCATTATCGTCTCATACTGGACGTTATCTGGTAGCCAATCTGGCGGTGATGGGTTGATTAACCCTTTGACATTCAATCTTTCAACGTAGCTTGCCATTTCATTTCCTAACTGGTACAATCCATTTTACGCCGTATGGCTGACCGACTAACCCGGTACCATCTGGGTGCGGGTCATGTACAATATCGAACCCCCAGCAATCGGCTCGACCAACGACAGAATGATACTTCGTACTGCCGTCTGCGTTCTTACGTGGTGATTCCCCGCTAAGAATCACGTATTCGTCTTCATTACTGGAGAAGCAACGATTCATCAAAATCTGAGACGTCTGTCGCCCGGTGCTAAACCCAGGGATATATGGTTTATACATCTCGATGCTAATGAAACGCAGCCCATAATTCGCCCGCAGCCATTTGTCTGCCATCAAGATCATGCAATCGTTGGTTTCCGATTGCAGCTTCCTGAAGTTAGGAACGGCCTCTAAAGGCAAATCCAAAATAGATGCGAGACACGCCGCAAAACAGTCTCCATAGCCTTCCTCGGTCTGAGTCTGAACGCAAGGCGTCATAGCCACTCCTTAGGACAGATGTCGTTACCTCTGGGTTCGTCAATACTTATCCATAATTATTAATGGGGCTAGAAAATAGGCATGAGCATTCTAGGTATTAAAAACTGGCTTCTCCACCGCCGTCATCGCCCATGGGTGTCGATCCTGACCAAGGATCACATCAATAGCCTGGATTCTGACGAAGTTCGACTATATATCACCAATACTCTATTGGGGCAGTATGACCTTATTGTTGTAGATGAGGACAAAGATATCGTACCTAAGGGTGTGTATCTTACTCCCGCCCAAAAAGCGGCCATCACCAAAGTCGCTGAATTTGGCTACAACAAGATAGGGTTTCTAAATGCCACGGCCACCGAAAAGAATGCCGGATCTTACCCAAATCAAAGGGAATCCGTCAAGTGCGATTGAAGCTAATTATCGCGAGTTAATGAGCATCCAAGATCCAGATCAACTCAAGGCTAAGCTACTAGAGATCGTTACGCCATTTGTTGGGAAGTCTTATAGTGAGACGAATTTCCGTAAGATGCGTATGATTTTGGCTAAAATCATCGATCTGCCAGATCTTCAGAAGTATATCTCCAACTTCATGTTATCTGGTGCCGGTATGAGCGTGGCCGAATCTGACGTGGCCGCAGTGGCTGGAATCCTCGCAGAGGGTAAAAACTACATGACCCCGAGACAAGCTCGCTTAATGACGCTTGCTCGGTGTTACGGTTTCCATGTCACGATCAATTAGCCTCCCAGATATCTGGGTCATCCTCGTGGCCAAGAATCTCAAGATAGTCCATTAATGGGACTATCTTACATGGAATACCTGATGGTAGTCTGATAGCACATAGCTGCCTGATTATCATTATATTATTCTCAAGCTTAGCTTCTGCGAAGTTCTCTATAGTCCCTGTGGGCGTCTCAGTAAGATAAGAGAATCTGGTGCTCTCGCCTTCTTTGAGAACTATCCTCAGTTTCATCTCTGCACCTATAAAAATGGCCCGTATCAGATCACCTGATACGGGCCATTAAAAGATCAAAGAACTAAAGCCGTTAACGGCTTATCACACCACCTGCGGCAAGCACTTCCTCGCTATTGAAGCTTGCAGAAGACTGCAAGACAACAAGGTTAAGGGCGACGAATTCAATAGCCCGAGTAGGCTTAATGAAGACCGACACCCACAACTGATTGCGGTCGCGACGTGCAGGAGTGTTGTTCGTCTCGTCGACAACCAACTTGTAGCCATCAATACCCTGACGGGCTTGGACGTCTGCAAGGAAAGGATTGATGACAGCCTGGACTTGGCTCCAAGTAGCAGTCGTGTTCGGCTCGAAGACGAAATTACGCAGCAAACGAATCAAATTCTTCTTCAAGTAGATCAACAACATGCGGACGTTCACACGGCTCAAAGCAGTCTCTTGACGCTGCAGGGTACGTTGACCCCAAACCGTAATACCCTGCTGAGGGAAATTAACGATCGGGTTAACGGAGTTCTGGCTACCGTAAAGAAGATCGCGTTCACCCTGACTTGGGGTGTATTCGACATCCAAAGCGGTTAACATGCGTCCACGGCGAAGACCGGCTGGAGCGTACCATTGCTCAGCGTCACGAGCGGTTGCCGAATAAACGGCAGCAATGTGACCAGATGGTGGCACCCACACGTCCAAGTTATTGAATGGATCGAAAATCTTGATCCAGCTCCAATACAGAGCACCATAGCTGCTGTCAATTGCAGCACTAAGGTCAGACGTCAGCATACCGTTGTGCCAATCAACAACTTGCTGAGGACGCAAGCCAAAAGGCGGGTCCACCAAGTAAATCATGTCACCGCGAGATGAACACATCTGCAAGCACTGACCAATGACGGCACCAGAATTGAAACCAGGAGTCAACAGCATGTTGGCATCAAAAGTTTCAGCATTCTGGGCAGCATAAATACCAGTCGAAGCGTTTGGATTACCAATGATCGCCGAATCCAACTCACTGGAGTAGATCGGGTCAGTTGGGATACCGTTAGCTTGGCCGGAGAACGTACGCGATCCAAACTGCGAAGGATTACGAACGACGTAATCGTTGCCGGACACATCATTCTCAAGATATGCCGGACGCTCTTCCCAGTTCAGGTATTCATTACCGTTGGTACCACCGATTGGCGAACCTGGATTCAACACATTGCCAATGTAGCGGGTTGCAGTTGGGTCGAACGAAATGTCGTCAATTAGATCGATCTGAACGCCATCGGCATCGCGAACAGCCATGCGATAACGGCCAGCCAGATCACCAACGCCAGCAGTCTGCTGGGCGAGGGCAATGGTCATTCCATCAACCCAAGTACCTGGACTTGGTGCTACCAACCATCCGACAATATTGGCAAAGTAAGCAGTGTCTAGCAGACACTCATTGCTGAGCTCATTGTCTTCGCAAGACAGTGGAACGGCTGGATCGTCAGCACCGGCTGCCGGCAGTGACACCCGCGAATCCCAGAAACCACGGTAGGCTACTGAGTAAGGAGCGACGACACCGATTTCTTCAGCGAAGCGAAGAGTCTTGACCTTGCTAAAGTTGGCCAACAAACGAAGCGTGTCGAACCGATGATCGAGGGTTGTCACGATCAATACGTGATTAGTTCCACCTGGCAAGGTGAATTCCATCGATTCGAAAAACGTGTCACCAGAATGGGTTCCAGCAGCATCGACAGCCGTTGCGATGTCGTTGGCGTCCCAAGACGTGCCGTTTGGCAAGGTGAATTCGAAGTGTTCTGTCTCCAGATCAACGTTCGAAGGAAGAACGTCAATGGCGACACGGTTGCTTGACGACGTGATGGAGTATGGGCCAACATCGGTGCCAAGAACGTGGCTACGTGGGATGTCGTAAGCGTAAAGCGTTACTCCAACCTCATCAGCGAACGCCTGCGATCCACGAAGCTGGATAAGAACACCGGCGTCATCGGTACGCAGTTGTGGGCGTAGTACGCCGTTTTCGTCTTCAACGACGACAACAGCATAATCTTCACCTGACAACAAGGCATTTACGGCGTCAGCAAACACGTCTGGATCAGTGTAGGTGGCCGTAGGCATCGTGATATCATTCACGGTGTGCCCTTGAGTCCACACGGTCATCGTGCGATTGTCTGGAATTGCAGTAAAGCGGAAAGTGTCATTCTCGGCCAAACGACCAGAATTCAATGTGATGGCCATGACAAGGCCATCCTCCAAAGTGATGTTCTGGCTGGTACCTGCGGTATCCTCCAGCGTTCCTTCAGCAATGATCTCGCTATCACTGTTACGGATGACCTGGTATTCGGCACCTTCCATACCGTCACCGGTTGGATCTGGGTCGCTAGTGATTAGGACAACGAAATTGTCTTCGATGTCGCCAGTGTAGTCATCACTGCGACCACCACCAGTAAAGGTCAATTCAGCGTCCGTTGCACCGTCAGTGTCAGAAAGTTCACGATCACTGAAGGTTAAATCAGTGACACTATTTGCGTGGAACGACAATGGCTTGGTCGTGCTGACTTCACGCATCGTGATCTTGCCGTAATCAATGCCCTGGAAGAGCGGAATACGGCCCCAGCCTTCGACATTAGCACCAGAGGTGTCAATTGCGACAGCGTTTAGATCATCTTCTTGGCCTTCGCGGTATTCGACACCAACGCGGACCACGTAAGCCTGATTACCTTGCTCAAGGTAACCCATGAGAGCGTACATCATGTAGCTTTCTGGGAATGGTTCGCCGAACGTGTCGACAGCTTGCTGGGCGTTGCTAATAAACGTGGCTTCATTCAAAGGCCCCTTCTTAGCCGTACCAACGAATACCGGACGTAGCGGTCCGGCTGCTGACGAGGTCAGACTAAGATCGATTTCAACTGGAAAGACGCCTGGACTTAAGAATGTCGCCATGGTCTACTAGACTCCCTAGACGGTGGACTTTAGTATATCTTTGATGCCGTTCATCTTAAATATCTTCCACCGATGAATTCCTGAAATTATAACCCAAGACTGTCTATTACTCACCTTCGATGTGAGTAATTTTCAGATACCGATTCTGCTGGAGATTCTTAATCTGGTTTTCATTGATATAACTTCTGGGCAGTCTGGTAGACTTTCCAGGAGCTAAATAAATGTTCTGGGTGTGATAATAGAAATCACCTTTGGGTGGGCAGATGTTTAAAGGAATCATCTGCTTGCTAGAATTGTAAATCCGGATAGAACCAGTGACGGCCATAGCTTCCTCTAGGAATGATGGTGAATACTAAGGGTTGACAATAACTCGGACGTAGTAGATTCCCGCACCGAAGAAATCTGACCCAAAATGGTTGGGACAATAGTCTCTGGAAGCGGCAACCAAGCTTCTGCAGTAATATTAAACTCATACCGAACTTTGGCTTTATCGTCGGCACCCTTCTCTTTATCACTAGCGTCGGTAGAGCCTTCGCAAGCCAAGACAACAATGCCAGCCACGTGTTCGTCGTATAACTTAAATTCAGCTAAAGGGTTAAATCTTGTAAGTACCTGATGCAAGATATATTCAGCATGAATCTTGAACGACGTCCAGACAATAAGCTCGTAGGTAACAAGGAACGGCACGGGACGCTTCACCAAAGCCATTCTATCTAATCTGTTACTAGTGTATCTTCTCTGCATAGATAGATACGGAGGGCTGAACTTACGTGGATCACGCTTCCAGCTAACTCTATTCAAGGATGCGACTGGCAACGCCACGCGGCCATTGACCATTTGATCACGCCATGCAAGTAACGTCTTATCGCCGCCAGCTATCTTAACCTGCACGACTCGCACATTATCCTTGGTTGGGATTCGCATTCCAGACCAATAATTCTTCATTCCTTCATCCAAGGCACGAAAACCTGGCATAAGGAATTCTTCAATATAATCTGGATGTGTGGTCTCACTATCGCCTAAGAATTTCGTTCGGCCAGCCTCGACGTCACTAGATTGCTCTAACCCTTGCGGGTGCGAATTCATTATAGGGATCGATTCAACGCCAGGAGTTGGAAAACTCGACTTAGGTGATGAAAGATCTGAATTAAAATCGTAGAGTGGCAATTAACGAATTCCCTTCTCGGCAAGCATCTGCAAAATGCTCTCTTTAGTTGAGAATTTGGATACAACCTCTTCCTGAACCGCTTGATTACCTTTATGACTAATGGTGATAGAAAACTTACTCGATCCATCCATGGAACGTTTAATATCCATCTTACCACGTTCGCCAGATAATTGCTCGGCAACATGCTCAGCAAGAGACTGTAGAACGTTAGCGGCCTGAACGCTATGGTCCATAGACATCTGTGTGAAGATACGACCAGAATTGTTATCATTAATCAACATAAGGGGTTTCTGCCTCCATATGTGGTCTAATGTCAGTGTCACCGGTCAACAAAGTCACCTTACAGGTCACGTACAACCATTGGTATCTGTACATGCCAGTTTCTTGTGCAGTGTCAACCTGATAATATTTCGGTCTAGCCTTACTAACGCTATTATACGGAATCTCGATCAAATCCCCAGCACGTAACAACCTACTGCCAAATTCTTTGAAAATGTGCGACCTGAGAAATACCACCTCTGTTTTATTGTCAGCGGCGTCAGCACCCCATTTAGTCAACTCACGCTCCAGTGGTTGAGGAGTAAAGAACGCTCTCATCGGAATAGGATTCCAGTACGTCGGATCTGGGTCTTCATCGAAGACTTCATCGACGTCTTCATTATCAGTACGAGCATGCATCACAACGTGAGCACCGTTGACATTAATCATTTCCTCAGCTATTTTGTACGCCGTAGAGATGTCCGGTGCTTCTTTATCGTCAACCTGATATAAAGGATTAGCCCGCTGGGCTTCATCTCTATTGTCCAAGCCGTCAGATATTGGAACTACGTCATTTGTCAGCATACCGAATCTGTGAATCATGCGATCACCACTTGGTCAATTTGCGGGTCCTCTAGCGTTGGACCTGGGATTGCGTAACCACCGTATAGTAGGCTTCCAATATTGGATGGTGGAGTTGCTTCCGAATAATAAACGGTTGTCGCCGGAATCGCCGGCATTGTGAGATCACGCGGCGGGCAATATCCCATATCTATCGGTTCGCAACCGAGATCGTTTTGTTCCTCTTCTGTTTCGCAAGAGATGTCACGGAGGATTTTGTAGTAATCCTCATTTTCGTCGCAAGGACATCCAGTGTCTCGTGCTGGCAAGACAAACCATTGACGATAGCCGATCGGTTCCCCAGTGTTTGGTAGACGCTTCAGGTACGAACCGGGGATCGCGGCCAATGCATCTTCGACCTTAACGTAAGTCGTACAACACGGCGTATATCGGAGCAAGAGAGTTGAGGAGAACGCACTTGGAGCCTCACAACCTGGAATAGTTATATTGCCACCAAGGACTTCCAATTGCAGGCTGATAGTAATTCCAGTTGACATAGGAGTTCTCCAGTTCTCCTATTATATTTCCGGATACGACAATGGGCTGGTATTACTACCAGCCCATTTGTCAACTTAGTCCGTCTAGAACGTGCTTACTTAGCACGAACCGTAGTAACGTTCTGGCCTAGAATGCCAGTACGCGACCGAACTGAAGCCCGCTGGTTCCCGTTGGCAGCAACAGACACTCCGTTGTTTGCTGAAGCAATTGAGACCCCGCCACCATTCACGACAACGTTGCGACCGCCAAAAGCCTTGGCTTGAACAGCAACACCACCGTGACCGTGAACGTTGCGAACCCTAACGTTCTGAACGCCCACATTAGCGTACCCATTAGCCACCGCTTGAACGGCCACATTGTTGTAGCCATAGTTAGCAACAGCCAATGGGGCAACTGCTACCTTGCTGTAAAGCACGGCAGGAGCTGACTGAACGACAACCGCAGTGTTAGCAGCGGTAACTGCCTGAACAGCGACCGGAACACTCGCAACGTACGTTGGCTGAACCAACACGTTAGAGTAAACCGGAGCACCGGCAACCGCCACTGCGACATTGTTATTGTAAGCAACAGCCGAATTAACGAACGTGTTGCAATAACCACCAGCAAAAACACTCGTGGATGCCATTGCTACTGCAAAAGCAACCAATGCTAAAATCGTACGCCTCATGTTCCAATCCCCTTAGTAAGCGAGCCCTTCAAGGCCCTTGTGAACCCAAGCTCTAATAAGCTCTAGGTCAGATTCGTCCAGCTTCTTGCCGCCCTTTGGCATGAATTCCGGATCTTTTTCATCTAGTGTTAAACGACGGTAAATCTCGTATCTGGGCAATTTATCTTTGAACGAGCCATCAGCATTCAGAAGTTCAAATCCATTTTCAGTCCCGCTACTGTGGCATTTAGCACACTTGTCTTGTAAGACATTCTTCCATCCACGTGCTGCAGCCACCTCAACTGCAGGCTCAGTAAATGCCTCTTCAACAGACTTCACACACTCACCACTAGCCATTTCAACAGCCTCAACCTTTACAGCAGCCGCTTCTGGATGGGCCGAACCATTTGGTTGAACGGGATTAGGATCAACGGTATCATCACTTCCAGCCGCAGGAGTAGTCTCTGATGACGCACCCAAAGCCTTAATAAGTATGTCCAATTTACCATCAATTATCTGCAATTGAGTAATTGATGAATCAACCGTAGATGGCATCGTTGCAACCGGACCCTGGTAGGAATAACCAAGACCAGTTGCAGCCGCAGCATTCGGGTCATAAATGGTGATTTGCCCACCAAGACTGATCTGACTCGGTACGAATGCAACATTTACTTGCGGGTAATTGACTACCGCTTGCTGCACAACGTTATTGTAGCAGTTAGAACCAGACGCAGTGCTAACGATAAATAAGGCAAACAATGCCAAAATGAACGATCTCATCACTTACCCTCAAAATGGTTAGGGAACACTCGGCTAGCAGCAAACCAACCAGGATTACCTACTTGTAAGACTTCAGTTATAGCGTCAACTTTACCAGACTTGATTAACTCAATAATCTCATCAGTCGACATCGGATGGACATGGGGCCACTTATGGAATTGGTTTAGCTTCCTAGCGGTCGGAAAGCTCCTAATATACCACTTAGCATCTGGAGCCGGAGTCGAAGCCTCCACTATCGGTGGAGTCTCAACTACCACTGTCGCAGGCACTTGAACCGCTACTGTCGGGCCAACGCCCGACGCAACATTAGTTTTAACCTGATGGAGCAGTTTGCCGTTCTGGAATTGATCCTCGAACGTATCACGATGAATTACCTGCTCATCAACCCCAGCCTTAATTAAAGCCAACAATGATCCTTCCGTTGTAGACACAACGGCATCTGCGAGATATGATTGAATATCGACGGTCCCAAATTCCCAGGCAGCTTTCCTAGGTGACAAAGCAAGCTCATAATTCTCAAGTTGTTCCTTCCAAGTCTCAGCGAACGCATCAACGTCCATTCCTGTAGCACGCTGAACGGCCATCGAATAATTAAGCTGATCAGCTAATACAAATGACTTCACATCACCAGCAAATAATTGATTGGCCGTCATAATCTCGCCAACCTTAGCCTCCGTCAACTGGATAGCACCACCCGGCTCACTAAGTCTTAATAGCGTCTCTTCCAACGAATCCTTGTACGTGTTCACACCACGAACATGGCAATGAGTACAAGTGTCATATTTAACCCGTTTATGCGAGAACTTAGACGACGCAATATCAATAGGAACCTCGGAAACCTGGACATATTTCGGCTTCCCATTCTCTAATTCTGGCGTCTTGCCATCGGGCTTCAACGCGGCGGCGGTCAAGTAATAGCCCTGAAGAAAATTAGGCTGACTCCACAGATACTCACCACCATCCTTATCATCGCTCAGCGGGTTAGTAAACACATTCTCGTTTCCAACTGAGGTGTTATAATCTTGTGTGTGATAAAAGTATCCGCCATGCGGTGTCAGGACTGCTGGTGCACGATTCACACGACGATTGTTGAACGCCACAGGAGGGGCATCAGACGCTGTACCGGATTTGACGACTAAACCACGGCGATCAGTACCAAGCTCTCTAGCTTCATCAAGACGAACACGTAAAAGAGTGAGTAGTTGAGCTTCAGTATTTGGCAACGCCAAGAAATCCGAATAGAACCCCTCAATTTGATCCGGTGTCTTGTCATTATCCTGCTTCATAGCATAGAAAATAAACCAATCTGCACGCATAATACAACCCTGAGACCCTGTAGCCACAGACACGGCAGTGCCGTAGTCATAAGGCACCCACGGTTGTCTATAGTATGGATCATGGGCAGTCATCTTCTCCCACGCTGCAGACCAGTTGGCAAGATCGGTTGCATTACGACAATACCACGCATAGTTAATCCTTAAGAGCCTGCCACCACTGTTTTCAACAATCTGAGGCACCACAATGCTGTTGGACCAGCTAAGACTGTTTAAAGCGAAAGAAGTACAAGCAGCCAAGTCTTGACGCTCAGAAGGATAGACAGCCGTTAAATCAAGATACCGCAAAAATGGACGGTCTGACTCAGAATGAGCCAAAATATCCTGCAGCATAACAGGGTAAATGCTCTCTAACGGAACCGGTTTATTTTCAGCAGCAGAAGCCGCTTGAGCTCGCAGTGTGTCACGCAGCTTTTGCAGGTCGTCTAGTAGGACCTTTTTATCCACTGTCGGCTTGAGATCTATTTGAGGAGTCTCAACAACCTGTAATGGGGCAGTTGGAGCACCAAACATGCGGCTAAAGACAGTCGTTTCGTCGCCACGAACCACAGATGTGATCGCGAGCCATACAATTAAGGCAACGCGGAATTTCATCATCGAACCTCTGCGTGAATATATCGACACCAACAAACTAGAATACTAACTAGCATTTAGTAATTCAGTAAGATCGTCAGCTCTAAATAATTCTTTAATTGCAGTTGGTAACCTGGGTATCAACATATTCCAGACGCTAAACAGCTCAAGATTGTCGAAGTTATAAGAATCATCCATTTGTATATACCAAGTGGCTCGGCTAATAGAATTGCTTTTTCTACTACCCTCTCCTTCTCTTCGCGGCCCTCTGTGACTAATGCGTCACCATCTAAAGTCAGGCTGCTGCCATCCGGTAACGGGATTCCAGCAATCTTACGTCGAGCGGCACCGACCATACACTTAGCTTCCGCAACTAACATCTCATGGGCCAACATTTTAGCAATTGGGCTCCTGAATTGGTTAACTACCGGCATATAAACAACCACAACAGGATAAACACCTTTTGGAGTTGGATACAACCGAATCAATTGATCGCCGGGACCGCCGCCGTCAACTTCACCAATCACTTCCCAATGCCCTTCAGAACCCAAAATCTTCCCAGCAAATCGGCGATAACTCTGCAACAAATGGTAATCCAACAATAAACCATCAGTACCAAAATTACTGATCAGTCCCGGATTAACCAAAAAGCTTTCAATTCCAAAGATATCCTTAACACTGCCGCCAGAATATGCATCCCAGGCCACTTCTTGAATCCAATAGGCGTCAGCTGGCATTGGATACGTCGATCGCAGTGGTGAAGTGTTAAACACCGCTAAACGCTGCTCTCTGGGAAAATAGCAGGAGATAAAGTCACCAGTTACTCGGATAGCCGTCTCCAATTGATCTTCAGTAATCTCAACATCAACGGAAGGATATCCCAATTGAGATAGGACATACTTCTTCATCGGATCACTCTGGACCTTAAGCACAGTCGGAGAGTCTGGTGGACCGGTGATCGGCATGTACATATTCCTTTAGACTAATTGCAACCTTATATTTCAGGGATCAAATGATCTGGTTTACTGCCGACACCCACTTTGCCCATAATAATATTCTGATCCATTGTAATCGCCCGTTCGAGACGATTACGGAGATGGATTTAACCATCTTGAACAACATCAACAATGTTGTCGAGCCAAATGACACGTTATACCACTTGGGGGATTTCGCATTCCGACACATTCCCGTATATCGAGATGGAATTAACTGCAAACATGTCCACCTAATCCAAGGCAACCATGACAAAAAGGTGCCAGCGAAATGCTTCGAATCGGTCAGCCATTACAAGGAACTGAAAACCGAAGCTTGTCGAAAGATTATTCTATGCCACTACGCAATGAGAGTATGGAATTGTTCACACCACGGGTCATGGCAGCTATATGGTCACAGCCACGGATCATTATCAGACGAAGGAAGGAAATCGTTCGACGTCGGAGTAGACTGCTGGGAATACAAGCCTCTTTCCCTAGACTTCGTTGCCCAAGAAATGGATAAACGAGTCATTTCGCAGATCGACCATCACGGACCTGAAACTCCATAGGACTCAACACCAGTTTGGCCACGGTGCATCCAGCCTGTTCAATGTCATACTCCGCCGACTCCAGAGCTTCCAACAGACTACATGCCCGTCTGTTGAATGACGCCATCGGAATACCACCCTTGATGTGTATTACAGCATCATCGAGATGAGAACGAGATGCAAGTTTCTCAATTATCTCCGATGCAGGCCCACCACCGATTTCAAATGAAAAACTGAATGGCTTAATTGGCCGTTCAAGGATTTTATGATCCAAAAACACTGGGCAATCCAACCCAGACAACCTAGATAAATCTGCAAATGGAATGACGAACAGCCGCTTGTCGTTAATATACCAGCAAGAATGGGCTCGGTAATACCGTTGGATCTCGAATCCCAGGTCGCAACAAATAGTTGGCACTAATTGTTTAATTTCGGCACAATCAGTTGGCCATTCAACAACAAAAGCCGTCGTATCATTGAAGTCTAATGCCTGAATGGCAGATACTAGAGTGTCGAACGTCCGACCGGAACCCCGACCATCCTTTTCACAATGAAGTAGGTCGAAGTCGATCATCAGCAAGACCCTTATCTTAACCCAATGTACCGATCCTGTTGTTTTCTAATGTAATTCCGTAGAAACCGTACCCTGTCAAGTTCACTAAACCCAACTGTGAGGACGGAAGGCAAACCCAACTGTTTAGACATCACTTGAATTGCTTTAACGAAATTGTCACCGTTAACGAGTTTTGCCATAATGGCGTTCGTATCAAGTTGCCTGATTTTCCTCGGTTTAGGAACATTTGGATGTAACAATAAGTACAATTGCAACAACGTATCTGGCACCGGGTCGCTACTATACTTTCGTGATACACGCTCTGAAAAATTGTGCACAATTCTACCAAGAGCTACCCGCTTTTGTTGATCAGATAGACTCAATAAGTACGACCTAATGAACGCACCATCAAATTGTGATATATTTCTCAATGTGACAGGAAATGTATCATCGCGTGCCATATCCTCCAATATGTCGGAAGGATCATCAGACACCGGGCGTTCTTTAAGTATCAACTTATAGAAATTGTATATAGCCACTTCTTGAGCTGTATACCCCTTCTGCCTGGCCAGCTCTCGCTCCGATGGGGATAGACCCTGCAGATCATCATACTCCATCTCGCTTGGCCAATCATCGACTGTGCTGTCACTCTGAGACCCGTTGGCAAGCATACGAGCCATTAAACTCTGGACATCCACATCAACGGCCAAAGGCTTCAGAGGCCAATTCTTAGGCCAGCCCTGCTTCAAAAGATATGCATCATTAAGACTAAGCTGTTGCTGCGGCAGCTTGACGTGTGCATATTTCGGACCCACTTTGATGATGGCATCTCCATCAGCATCGGGAACTACTTGCCACGGATAAACACTTTCCTGCTCAATTAGCAACGCTTCTTTAAACATGTCTGACCATCCAGGGAGTGTATACTTATATTATCCCGAGATCCACTTGCCTAAAGATAGACTCCCACGAATGAGCAGTGTCGTTTGAAAAGAATTCGTATCCAGCCTTCTTTCTGCGTAGCCATTCCTCATCAGACATACTCTCGCAGAACTCAATGACATCCTCAACCGTCTCCCAATCTAGACCATAAATAAAGGCATCAGCGGAAACCTTATCCACGATACTATTGTGGCCATAATAGATTGGTATACATCCAGCCGCCAAAGCATTCCAAAATTTCTCAGTAAGATACCCATTAATATTACTATTGTCAAGGACCAAAGCGAACTTGGAATTAATTAGCAACCTTTGCGAGTCAAGGAATTTATGATCGCTAAGATATACCTCCCCCTTATAATTTGGGTCTTTCTTATCCCAACCAGACCCCCAATAAGAAAAGCTCTTGCCACGTAGAGCCTCTACCCACTTAGCACGTATCCAACCTATATCAGTTTGGTGTAGAGGTGCCGGCTTTTTAGCTAGAACCATACCAAAAGTGGTTGTTCTGGCCCAAGGAGTTGGTGATTTACCATCGTCCTCCCAATAACCAGCTACCGGCAACAGCTTAGTGCCGGGGAATCTTAGCATCTCTGGATTATATGTAAAACGGACGTCCCAGATATTGTGACTTGTGCCGAACTTGTCGTACGCATTGCGGGCGTAGATGTACGGCTCAGCGAAAATAGTGGCCTTCCGAAACGGGCCACTACGATAATCATTTCCGTTTCCGGTTAGCCAAACGTCATCCGAGTTTGGCGTGACCTCGTGGCCATTAACCCACTGGTGCTTCAAACCAGTCATCTTCATTATACGGTCAAAATCGAATCTTGCACATTCTTCTGACCATGAACGCCATAGAATCCTAGCCATAAACTGCCCTGTCATCTGCTATACGTTGTTCTACACTCAGTTGCATCCTACTGTCGAACAACGGCCTGTTTTTGTCTCTACCCCAACCCCATTCAACTGTAGTCAGTGCTTCATGCAGAGCGAGAGAGTGAAGAGCTCTTGAATCATAATCGGCAAGTCTTGGTAGCTTCTGCTCAAAATCTGAGTCTTCGTAGCCCCAACCTTCATATTGCTCGCAATAGCCACCCAAGAACTCAAATAGATCCTTCTTGATAAGAAACGGTGCAAATCCAACTCTCCAATACTCACTAGGGTAGCCACCGACGTCACTGACATTAGCACGACTACGCCCGGCCACAGCTAGCTCGCCAAGATCGAGCATCTCTTCGAACAAATGCGTGCGGTAATAAACGTCAGCATCAGAGAATACAAGCCAGTCATATGACGCTTGCTTTGCACCAATATTCCTAGCCTTAGATAAGTTGAACAATCCAGGCGGAGGGGTGGCAACAATAATCTCGACTTCGACTGAATGGTTAGTATGTAAGTTCTTCACCCGATCGATTAGTTCTGGTGAAGCATTACTACCAATTGGCAATATCAATGAAATCATTACAGACGTTTTACATCCCAACGAGGACTGCTTTTCATATATTCTGGCAGCTGATTCTTATCATACGGCTCAGGAGTCCAGAAATCATTCAAGCACGTTGGATGAACGTCTTTAGTTGCCCTAGCAAACCATTTTGTGTCTAGCCAATTTTTACGCAATTCAGAATGGTGACCATGAATGGCCCACTTATACACCATCAATGCGTCATCAATGGCATAACCAAAATGCCACATCGGCTTGCTCATCGGCACAAATGCTTCGCCGGTGCCACCAACTTTGTAGAAACGATGCGGCTGACATGGATCACGACAAATCATATCATAATCCTGCCAAAAATGAATCATCGGAACTCGATAACGCTGAGCCGATGATCCTTTAACGAACTCGATCCCCTCGGCAAGAGACTGGCTGTCCCAAACTTCATCAGTGTCTGTGATGACAATGATGTCATACCCATTTTCCGCAGCCAATTTTTCATAAGCTGTACGGTGTTCTCCCTCATTGCCGTAGCCACCAGTAACCCAGCGAATCTTATTATCTGGGTCGCCAAGTTTAACAGATGCCGCCTTAAGCATCTCTTCCGATTCTGGGCATGGAATAGTAGCCATTCTACCAAATGATGGCTGACTAACGTAATAGATGTAGATCTCTTCAACGTGATCATACATCGACTTAATTGCATACGGCAGATACTCAGCACCATAATGGCAGAGTATAGCACCCATTACCCTAGACATAAGAACCTCAACAGAGTGGCACGCAGCGAAATATTTCGTCTGGCGAGTATGGTTTAGCACCAAAGTTTAATTTTCCAGTGGCACCCAGTTTACGCCACCACGATTCAGCAAATGATCGCATCGTCTGTGCCTCACCAGAACCCACATTTCTAATTACTGCACCAGGTAAACGCAATTGTTCTCTGGCAGCATGTAGAATTACTGAAGTAACGTGTCCCACATCAACGAAATCACGAATTTGATCACCGCCAGTTAAGTCTAAGTCCGTTCCCTCTTTGGCAGCCTTAACTAACGAAGACCACAATCGTTTCTCACCCTCGCCAGGACCATAGACCTGACTTAAACGAAGAATGGTCATTTCAATATCTTCATGGTCACGAGCGAATTGCTGAAAAGCCAACGTCGCCATAGCCTTAGAAGTGGCATATGAACTAGTTGGCTCAAGACCGCCAAATACAGGAACGCGGTCTACACGTTCACCATAAGTGCCGTATTCAAAGTATGACCCAGCAATTACAAATTTCCTGACACCAGCCGTGTAAGCATTGCTCAATAAAACGAGTGGATCCAACACATTGTATAATATGCACTGGTTAAGATCATCATACGGACGGTTAGCCGTATGGGCTGCCAAATGAATAACGACATCCGTGCCATATAAATCATCATGAGTTATCTCAGACAAGGTATTGTGAATAACAAAGGTGGGTAACGTCGGCCATTCCACTCTAGGTTCAGAACGACTCCGGCACGATGCCACCACTTGATGGTCTAGCATTCCTTGCAATACAACATGCGAACCAACAAACCCAGTGGCACCAGTAATGAACAATCGCATCAGAAAGGCGTCCTGAAATCGCAGAATTCCGGGTGACCTCTATCTCTCTTCGAGACAATGAAAAAATTACCCGGCCAGACATATCCAAAGCTATCCCATTTAATACCCGCGTCGTGTTCAGGATTGTATTCCAAGTCTGTTTTATACACAACGCATGAGTTATCGTAATTGCTCAGAAATCCATGAGCGATCCCAACCGGAACGAAAACCATATGGCGATTTATATCGCTTAATTCTATCACCAAATGCTTTCCATAAGTCGGACTATCACTACGTAAGTCCAACAGTACATCCTGGACGCCGCCGTAAGAACAATAGACGAGTTTCTGGTGAGCAAAAGGAGGCGTCTGGAAATGCATCCCACGCACAACGTTGTCCTGCGAAACCGTGAAAAATTCCTCACGGGGGACAAACTCTATTCCCATATCAGAAAAGAAATCGGCCCTGAACGTCTTAACAAAGATGCCGCGACTATCGTCGGCAATCTGGGGCTCGATTATAAAAACACCCGGTAACGGAGTGTCGACTTTCTTGAAGCTCATTTCCGCACGAACGCCCTGATAGACTCGATGACATAATCAAGCATCTGTTTGGTAAGACCTGGATAGACGCCAATGAACACAGTGTTGTTCATAATGTCGTCTGACCCCTCTAAATTCCCAACGATCCTAATCGAATCTGGTGCATCCTTCTTTAATTGCACAAAAGCCGGTTGCCGCATTAAATTGCCGCCAAACAACATACGATTGCCGATTTTTCGTTCATCAAGATACTTAACGAACTCAGTCCTAGTGAATTTAGCATCCGGTCGAACAGACATCTTAAATCCGAACCACGAGCATTCAACTGTATTACCACTTTCATCCCAAGTGAATGACCCATGATCCCAAGACGTAGCATGTGTAGGTAATGAGAATTCAAAGACGTCCGAACATTCATCAAGCCCAGCACGTAAGTACTGCCAATTTTGCTGCCTGGCAGCTATAAAGCTTGGCAATTTCTTCAATTGAGCCGATCCAATAGCAGCCTGCAAATCAAGTGGCTTTAAGTTATATCCAAGATGACTGTAGGTATACTTGTGATCATAGCCTTCCGGCAGATCGCCAAGCTGCCAACAAAACCGCTTGTTGCAGGTATTATCAACGCCAGACGGACACCAACAATCACGACCCCAGTCACGGAAGCTCTCGACCAAAACCTTCAATTTGGGATTACTGACGACGTTAATAGCTCCACCTTCACCAAGAGTTAGATGGTGAGGAGGGTAAAAGCTCTGCGTCGACAGATCGCCAAATGAACCGGTTAACTTAGAATTATATCTCGACCCTAGGGCATCACAATTGTCCTCGATAAGCCATAATCCATTGGCATTACAAAATTCGGTGACCCTTGCAAGATCAAACGGGTTCCCGAGTGCATGAGCCAACATGACCGCTTTGGTCTTGCCACGGCTGTATGCCTCCCACAGTTGGTCGCATCGTGCATTGCCAGTAATTGGATCTGCGTCAATAAAGACAATCTTGGCACCACACTGAATGATGGGTGCAACAGTCGTTGGGAACCCGGCAGCGACAGTAATGATCTCGTCGCCGGGCATGATCCGCTTGAAGCCCTGAATCTTTGGGCTTGTTAAAGCAGAAAGTGCCAAAAGGTTAGCACTAGACCCCGAATTAGTTAGGATCGATTTCCTAACTCCAAGATATGACGACAAACTACGTTCAAATTCGCCGCCTCTCGGACCTAGGGTTAACCAGAAATCTAAAACGCTCTCAACACCAGCAGCAACTTCATCGCCGTCAAAAACGCGACCAGCATAAGGGACAGGCGTCACCCCAGGCTCAAAAAGAGGAGGACGAGAATCAAATCCAGGGCGATTCTGATAATGCTTAGCACCAGAATAAATTCGAGACAGTCTAATTATCTCATCTCTAATTCCGGACAGATCATCATCCGTCATAACGCCCACGCTATCTTCTTCTGCCATGCATCAATACCGTAAGATTCGATTTGGCCTTCTGTACATGCTAATACGTTGTTGCCAAGGCGTTCAGTTTCATACCATAAAGCGGTAACAGTAGCGGCAACACCTAGATCCCATACCGGTCGCCAACCCAACATGTGGTGAGATTTATCAATTGCTAAATGTAGCAAAGTAGTCTCATGCATTGGATTTTGGACTTCATTACTGACATCTTCCCAAGGGTAGTCGAAGATGTTCTGGAGCCTATCTAGTAATTCATGGACCGGGCGGTTGCTAGTCAAGTTAGGCCCAAAATTGAAGGAACTACATAGGTCAGAGGTCTTGACCCTCGATAAAAGTGGGGCACCTAGCAATGCTGCTAACCATAGATATCCTGATAATGGTTCAAGAACATGCTGCCACGGCCTGGTCGCATTCGGCTGTCGTACCTGCATCCGGCCTTTTTCTTTGACCGCCCGTGCGTAGTCTGGCACAATGCGGTCCTTGGCCCAATCACCGCCCCCGATGACGTTCCCGGCCCTCGCCGTGGCCAGATGAACCCTTCCGTCGTTGAAATAAGAGCTCCGATAAGAAGAGGCCACCAATTCTACACATGCCTTAGAGCAACTGTACGGATCATAGCCACCCAAATGATCAGTCTCACGGTAGCCATATACCCATTCCTTGTTCTCATAGCACTTGTCAGAGGTGACAATTACTACGTTACAACGATTGTGGCATTTTCTGAGCCCATCCAAAACATTGACTGCACCCAGAACATTGGTCGAGATAGTTTCTTGCGGTTCAGCGTACGACGTACTGACAATGGGCTGGGCAGCCAAATGAAAGACATAATCAGGCTGGATTTCAGCGATAGCATCTCTGGCCACATGTTCTCTGACATCCAAATGCAAATTGGAAGTGAATTTGTCACTCAATTCCAATTGGTCAAATAGCGGCTGTGACGGCGGTAAAGCGATACCATATAACTCTGCACCCAGTTTACTGAGCCACAGCGACAGCCAACTGCCCTTAAACCCAGTGTGACCGGTGATTAAAACCTTGCTGCCTTTAAAACAGTTCTTAAACATTTACCATGTCTTCCAAGGAGCACAACCACTTTCCCACAGAGAGTCCAGGAATTTCTTATCCCTGACAGTGTCCATACAAGACCAAAACCCATCGTGTCGGTAGGCTGCTAACTGACCATCAGCACATAGCCTCTCAAATGGCTCACGCTCTAGATATGTGCTGTCACCATCAATGTAATCAAATACTCCCGGTTCGCAAACCATGAATCCACCGTTGATCCAAGAACTATTATTGGTCGGTTTCTCTTCGAAATCGAGAACGTTCCCATCATCGTCTATTGATAGCGAACCGAAACGCCCAGGAGGAGACACAGCAGTGATTGTGACAAGTTTACCGTGTTGGCGGTGGAATTCTAAGACTTTATATAAATCAACGTCACTGACCCCATCGCCATATGTCAAGCAGAATGCCTCGCCATTAGTATATTCCTTAATCCTCTTAACTCTACCACCGGTCATCGTATTGTCACCGGTATCAGCCACTATGACTTTCCAATGCTCCGATTCCGTACGTGACAAAACTGTCGTCTGCTTAGAATAGAGGTCGAATTGCACATCAGCCGTGTGCATCATGTAGTTGGAAAAGAAGTCCTTGATGACATAATTCTTGTACCCACCACAGATAATAAAGCCTCCCCAACCTACACTGGCATACATCTTCATGATGTGCCACAGTATCGGACGGTCACCGATCTCAACCATCGGTTTGGGTTTAAGGTCGGTATATTCGCTAAGACGAGTGCCTAGACCACCGGCGAGAATGACAACTTTCATAAATCACTAGATAATGGATTCGATGCTTCGCCTGAAATCTGTGTCGACACAGAGGCGATGATGGAGAGCTTCGCCAATATCTACTATAGCAGGATTCTGTAAAACCTCTCGAATCCTATTAGGAAAGTCACCAAAAGGCGTGTGGATAACGTCAACGCCATCAACAAACGGGTAAATGTCCGTCTTATCTGCCTCATAGACCATTGGCAATTTGTAGGCAGCAGCAATGGCAAATCGCAATGGAGTGACGGCGTGCGGTGGGTCGTCTTGCTGTGGAACAACGTATAGCCTAGAAGAAGCCAATGCATCGGCACGCTCTTCGATCGATATTGGCCACCCATTGGGAGCCATGGTCAGATCAGTGATTAATGACCAAATCAGGCGGCGACGATTGGTGTTATACGTACAAGAAATCCAATCATACCGCTTTGGTGCCGTACGTCCAAGACCACTATGGCTTCCCATCAAAAAGAATTCTGACCCGGTTTTCTTGGCCCAATTCTTATCACACACCCAGATGCGGTCAAAATCTGGCCTGTCGAACTTCCAACCGTCAGATCGAGTTGGTCTCTCGATGTTCAGCCAAATAATCTGGCACGTGTGGGGAGGTAGAGGGTTAGGAAATTCACCGTTGATGGGTGAGACAATGTAAACATTGTCTGAGTCCCAAATGATTTCATCTGGATAACATATAGGAATGCCAGATAATTGAACCAATTGGTACAAATCCCAATAACTATCGTAGTTATAGCGAGTCTTAACGAACACAAACACGTTGATGCGGGCAATGATCCCCGCTCCCTTTCGCAGAATTGCAATTGAAGCACAACGTTTGATAACCAGTTGGAAATCCACTGGTCTTTAGCCAATAGTAAAAATCTGTACCGCCAGTACATCCAAGATCTTTTCTATGTTGTATACCATGACCATTGATGTGATCGATTGTTAGTGCACAAAGGCGGCTTTCATTGCAGCACGCACACTGCATTCCGTAGTGACCAAAAATGGCTAATTTTATTGGCCTAGGTTTTCTATCTCCATACCACCTAATAAAATTGCAATTATGGCAACAAACTTCGAACCCAGACGGGAAATCGTTTTTAATCAACCAACGAACTAATCCAGCACTGGTTCCAGACATTTTGCCACGATGAGCCTTGCCACCACCATGAACATGGTCAATAGCTAAGAATTCTTTTGATGTTTCGCCGCAGTCATAGCATGATTCGCCATAATGGTCAAATACTAATTGTCTATTAGCTATTAAAACCTTTCTAGCATGTTCGCGATGCTGTTGTAAATGCAATTGGCATCTCGAAGCACTATCGGTGTGTTTACCGCATATGACACAAAGGCCGGCAATTCTTCTCTCTTTGGCCCGTCTCGCCAGCCGATCATAAGAGCTAATATGGTCCGGGTTTAGCCACTGCCATACTGTCATCGTACCGCGTCCAAGTATCTCAGCTATTCTCTTATAGCTAAGACCGTTAGTGCGTAATCTAAGGGCTTCGGCCTTTTCTTCAATTACATCCATATATCTATATACGACAAAAGGGGTGGAGACGAAGTCCCCACCCCTTTTCAAGTTATCAGATTACCGGATCTCCTTAGAGATCACGCAAATCGCCTTGCAGATCACCATCCAAGCCAGCAGTCGAATTGGTGATGAACTTGTCTCTTCCGATTGTGAAGGCAAAGTCGATATCCGATAGACCTTCTTGAGCTTCTGCGAACGTCGTAACTTCCTTAAGACCGATGACGATCGGGAAGCCACGAGAAGCACCAAAGCGTGCTTCGCCCATGTATGAGCTGAAATCAGCCTTGCTCGTATCACGAGTAAGAACGCCGGAAACAATCTCATTACCAGGAACGCTCATGATGAGCGGGTGAAGCTTCTTGATGATGGCTTCTACGCTGGTGTGACGCAGATCCTGACGGTACGAACGAACCGTGCGGAAAATGCTAATTGCGGTATTTGCAGGTTGTGCACTCATTTTGTTCTCCCTTCGGCGTTTCCGCCATTCCTATTAATTTTGAGTCGGAGTCTGTTACAATAATTTTTCCAGGAGAATTACCAATCGCGGTCGTCTGGTACTATTTCGTAACAAGACCCCGCGAATTCTGCCTGCATAGCAATGCAACGACAACACCCGCCACAAAATTCCCCTGTACTTTGAGGTTTGCATGCTTGGTCCATGGAGTACTCCATCTCATCCAACACATCCCCAAAATCGCTGTATATTCGAAGTATCTCAGGCATTCGCCACCCTGCAAATAGTCTTAAGCTGCCCCAGCATAGACCAACCAGACAGATAGTCCGTCGTCGCTGCGTCAGCAATACCTAGCCATAAATTATGACGGTATGTCAAATCCATTGATTCCCAACTCTGGAAACTTAAGCAATTGACACCATGGTGTAAAGCTGGAGAATACGTCGACTCACGGTGAGAGGTAATAATTGTCCTCCCGAGCAACGCTGCTTCAGTAAACCGTAAGCTCTTATCGCCATACCCACGAAGGTCCACACAACCACGCCTACCCATCATCCACTTAACGTATTCAGCGGACGATTCAGACCTATCCCACCTAAAATCAACCCATTCAGGAAAATGCTTCTGCAATCGATCTCGACCAGGATGTTTAGACCCCATGAATCCAGCTTTACCATCCTCGGGAACCCCAAGCCTGCGACGAATCTCCAAGACGTTATCATCTAGATAATCGGCATATAAGCCTTTCCTCTTCAGAAATCCATACATTCTCGGATCAATGGGGTGGCATGCCGGAATAACCTTGGATCCGAATTCCTTAAGCAATTTCGACGTGTGATTTACCGGCATGTATAGATCGCATCGTTCTTGAACTGCATGGCCAGTATGCCCCTGACATGTGCCGGTTACTTCACGAAAACATCTATCTGAGTTGCATAAACAGACTTTAAACGCCTTCAATTTGCTGATTCGGTCGAAGTTTTCATCTTTGTAGAAAGCATCACCTTTCCCGACATAGATATCACCATCAACCAATTTGTCTGTAAGGGTATCTCCTAATTGATCTATGAACTTATGTTGTTCATAATGATACGAACTGGTGATGAACTTTACGTCCATACCACTACGCTTAGCAGCTAACGCTAAATGCATAAGTTGATAGGTGCATCTCTTCAACCTAAATGGGCTGGTAAGAGATGCACCATCAAAGATTATTGACTTCATGCTAAGCTATGAATTGCTTTAGATTGTCCAATGCGGCGGCTGCTTCAGCCTTCCAGCCAATAGCCGACATCAGTGTGGCAATTCGATGATGATATGTATGAGCGGAAGTTACTTCCGCGTACTGCTTCTTAGCAAGCTCCAACCGACGCTCTACCGGCCATTTGCAGCATGATTTAATGGTCGAGAAGTAATCGTTCGGGTCATTACAGACGTCAACAGTTGACAAATATGATTTGAAACCAGCGGCTGGATCGTGAACAGCAATGGCACCACTTAGTACAACCTTGAACACTCTCTCTGGTAGATCGATACCCCAAATTAATGTATGGGGTTCAGAGATGCACGGGCACACTTTAGCTCTATTGAACAACGCCGGCACTTCTGATTGGTCAATCTCACCACCGTGACGCAAACCACTGGGCCAAGCCCCCCAACCGCGTAGTTCATAACGCAAATTGGACTTGTACAACAATGGGAGTAAGAAATCATCGATGACTTCTGCTTTGTATGGCCACCGCCCACCAACATAGACTAAATCCAAATCGCGTGACTCATATTGGTCGAACTTAGGGCTGTAGATTGTTGCGTCCCCAGCAGTAGCCATCGGCACCCACTGGAATCCCTCGTCTCCCCAGTGCTCCCAATTGGATCTGTCTTTCTCAAGACCGTATCCGAATACTACGTCCGGTTGTTGAGCCCTCACCCAAGAGATAGCATCGTTTGATTCATTGATGTTAGGTTCAATTGTGTGTGCACAATATGGATTCACGTGGATCGCAACCTTACAGTTGCCACGTGCTTCTTTCGGTGGGATGATCTGACGATGGCCAGAACAACCAATATATAGGTCCGGCTTAAACGTGGCCCAAATCGTGTCCGAATCGTCATGGCGGGCAACCGTGTGGCCCACAGCCTCGAAAGCATTCACCAAACCATCGGTGATGTAGCCCCATGCTCCACCAACCCGCTTATTCATTAAGATGTTCATAACAAATGTGCATATTTAGAGGACTTAAGACTTGCCCGCTGCATATCAATCCTTTGAGCTACAGTCAACTTCAACAAATTCTGCTCGGTTGCCTTGTTTTTATCATGGAAACCTACCCATCCATCCGTCCTGGGATGAGCCAAATGAATAAGACCTATTTGGCGATCTTCCAGCCACTTAGATCCGCCAGATAGGCGAGCGTAAAAATCAGTGTCTTCACAACCATAACCAATGAACTCTTCATTGAAGCCACCAACTTTCCAATACGCCGCTTTAGTACAGGCCAACGAACCGCCCTCGAAATAATCGATACGACGTTGACATTGCACCCGGATGTCCACCCTACGCTTGGATATTACAAGGTCTGAGTAATGATCATCAAGATAATAAACGTGACTGGCTAAAATGCACGACTCATAGTTAGACAACACCCGAGACACCATTTTGAAATAGTCGCCCTGGACCAGCATGTCAGCATCATGCAGCACCAGATTATCATGTGCGGCGACGGAAACTGCTGCATTAAAAGCAGCACTTTTATTGAATGCGGTATTCGACTTGACAAAAAGGTGGTTTATTGGCCAATCAAGAGTTAATTTTGACGTGTGATCCTCTTCGACAGCGATAATATCGATACATGGAAATTTCTGAGCTCTAATATTATCGATTACTAGAGAGATAGCCTTACTTCTACCTATATCCCGGAACGGAATGATGCAGGTAATGGACGGAACCACTGATGCTAATGTAGGGCTAACATAGATGCGATCAGCCGGAGGTTGATGCTCTCGTGCTCGCTTCAGACAAGCTGGACGATCTTGCACAGCCGATAAATCACCATGCACTTTGAAATATGTGTTAGATCCCTCAACATCAAAAAATCCCGTTGATTGTAGTCCAGAACGACTGACTCTATTTGACCAGTCAACATGCTCATAACCGTACTGGCCAAATCCCTCGTCAAAGTATCCGACCTTCTCAAACGCTGTATGGTCAAATGCCATTACAGCACCATGCGGTTTCTCTGCCGTTTTGAGCAACTGAACCTGACCAACTTGGGTACGCACCCCAATTTCAGCACCATAAACACCCGGTTGTCTATGGCAGAAGTGATGGTAACCGGTCTTCTCCATCGCGTCGAAATAGAAATTCTCCCACCCTTCGTGCAATATTTCGACATCATCGTTCAATATTAATTTATGCTTAAATCGACTTAAGCATCTCAGTAGTCGATTGCTATTTCCTGCGACACCGATGTTATCCTGATTCTGCAGGACTACGATATCACCGATGCTATCGATATATGTGAGATATTTCTTGAACTCTGGATCACTACCATCGTCACTAATGAAAACAGTGGTCTGGCCCAAGTCTGTATACTTACGAAGAGAATTGATTAACCTCTCAAGACTGTGTCGTCTATTGAACGACATAATGCCGACGCCAATACCGTTACTTATCGGGTATTTATTGACGTCTATTAGCTTGGAGAATTCCGGCTGAACGTCTATGGCAGCGGCACGACCGACAACTTGCTTAGTGCGAGTTACTTTGGTTTGCCTTAATTGTTTCCTAAGATTGACGCCGGGCTTTTCTTTAACATTGACAGTATCTAAACGTCTTAGGTAGCCACGAGAGACATATTTATCGAAGAAATCCGGCAAGGTGATCGTTTGGTTACGTTTAATACGTATTTTCTCGCCGCTCGGGCCAGGTAAGTACACATCAAACGGCTGTTTATTCACGTACCTTGGCATAGATTCTCTTTTATCGCAGCTACACTATGATCTAGATCACTCAATGAGCCATTATTATGTACGACAATCACTTTATCACAGAGAATTTTATATTGCGGCAATGATTTTACAATCATACCAGCAGATTCAGCATATCCCCATTGAACGTCACTTCTAGCCGCACACTCAGTAGATTTGGCGTTTACATATAATAGTAATACTTGGTGGCCGAAGCGGGCCGCTTTGCCAAATAATTCCATTACCGCAGTATGATCCTCGTTCCTATCGTCTAGTATAGCAATATCAGACGATTTAGACTCCTCCATCCATTCGGATACATCAACTTTTGCCGTCGCCAATGCTGCATTCCTAATATCGGCCTCTGCAGTCATGCTAATTGCGGCTAGATTCTTAGGTACCCAATCGCCTGGACGATATAACGTGGCGTTAAGATATTCCTGGCACTTATCGACGACAGTCGACTTACCAGATTGTGGAAGGCCACAAACGATGATAAGCATTTACCGAGTCACTTCGATATAGAGAGGAACCGGGTTACCATTAACCACGACCGGTCGGAATCGACTTGGTTTAAGTATCAAATCGCCAGAATACCGGTCTTTCCCGTCCTTAATAGATTGCTTCAATTCAGCAGTGATCATCTCTATAGATATAATCTCCTGCGTTTCTATGGTCGAATTAAAGACGTCACGTAACATCCCTGGGCCAGCGAACTTGTTCAAGCTTAATTGAACATCGACCAAGATGAATCGTCCTTCGTGCAGAACGACAAAATATTGAGCCATCTCAATATTGATAGCTTGCATCAAAGTAACAAGCTTAGCGACATACTCTTCTAGGAATCTAGATGCAACTGTTAAATCGGCAGATGGTACCCAGGGTTGCCCTGTCCAATCACCCAACTTAATAGCCACATCGCCATTTTTCCGTTCAATGAGACATGCCACACCTTTGTTACCATAGTGGCGAACTATGTAACAAAACATGTCATCAATACCATCATATTCAGTGATATTGATGAGTGTTGGATATGGGAGTAACGTCGGAGTCATTAGATATACCAAACTGCAGAACCAGAGCGATCACTCATGATAGAGTAATACTTGTCTTTCCGCGTTATAATGTCGGTGGCCTTGACATCCTTGATGCGTGCTTTCATTTCACTTTCAGACATAGTCAAAAGCAACCTTGGTGTACCATCCATAATGATACGCATGGTTCCACCCAAAATGTCTGATACAACACCAAACTTAGTATTGGTCCATCCCTGCCAAATAACGAAATCTCCCACGTTGGGGGTATAATCCTCCAACGGTCTGTAACGACTAAGTTCAACAGTCGTTGGCTGGTTATTCATCTTGTTTACGTCTCGCTAAAGAATGGTCAAAGACGTTGTAGCGATAAGTATATCCGTCATCCAAATCCCAACAAACGTCCAAACCGTCACGGTATCCACCCATCACTCTGCGGATAACCGAATCAATAGGGAACTCCATGTTGGTTTGAATCGCTGCCACTCTACGCATCGGTTTACCATCGACGAATAATGGCTCCTCGGATGCATCCATCTTGTCTGCAAGATCACGTCGCTCGGCGATCACTTTTAGAGCGTCGAGAAGCATGCTACGGTGTGTCAGTGATTTGAGTTTAGCTGAAGCCTGAAAATCAACGTGGTGATTGCTACTATCATCTATGCGACCACGGACCTTAGCCACAATGGCTGGTTCTGCCTGAATGGCATTATCTTTATGCTTCGGATCGAATTCCTTCAGCACCATTTTAATGTCATCAATCGTTCTTATCGTAGGCGTTGGATCATTCAAGATCTATAGTCTCCCCATCTTCTACTTCCGCCGACTCATTCAACGTGAGAGTGTGCGATACGTCAACAGTCTGCACTCGGCCACGGTACATTAGCCTAAAGATTGTATGCCAAAAATTAGCTAACCCGTATATGGCAAACCATTTAGCAAAGAGATTAGCCGTAGTTGACCACTCAAACCAACCTCCAGGTAATGTGGTGGCAAACAAGAGAGACGTCCAACCGCTGGTGCAAAAACCGCATGTCACCAAGTCAGAAAATTTAGAACGCCACTGCCGGGCACCGTCTGCAAAAGCCCAACGAGCAACTGCCGATCGGAATCCGGCCAACAACTTGCTATCAACAATGATCTCAGCTAAACGTTCGGCAGCTAAAACAGCAATGAGCCAAGATGCTATGACAGCGAATACACTTTCTTGCATCTTCCACACCTTCCACGATTTTCTGCGATCTCATTTACGTACTCAATACTGAGAATGAAACCGCAAGAAAGACATAAGCGTGGACCGTTGGTTGGTTGTGGTATGACCACTCTCTTGGTTGGTGCTGGCTTAAGATTTAGTGGTTGTACATCTGGCTTGCGACCAGTGGATGAACCACGAATGACTTTCAGATGCTTAGTAGGACCACCGCAGCAAGCCATTATTTCACCTTACGATTTATCTTCTGAGCTCTGATTACGCCCTTTTTAGGTGGAGCCGGCACATCTTTACGTATCTTGGTTGGTGCTATCTTCTGGACAGACTCTATCCGTATCACTGCCTTCGGTGGGGCCACCCTGGCTGGTCTGACCGTCGTTGTTCGGTTGCATCCGCACATTGCGAAATATCGACTCCGGATCAATGTGAGCCGCGAAATCTTTCCAACTGCACAAAATGCATGGGTCAAGATCGAGCGGTACGTACACCTTATTTTTCCTGTTACCCGTATGACTCACATTGTGGGTTATCGGCCCAGATCTGGCATACCAGTCATACCTAATGTGCGGGAAATCATAGACACTACCGCCCATCCTTGGTTTCATCGTCTCAAACCCATGTTTAGATATCCCAATCCAATTCAGACCAGAACCAGGGCGGAAAAACACCATTGGATATACCTTATACCCATGACGCTCGGTTGCAAGATTAGAATCGTAGGTGCTTTGGTGATACCATTTGGTGAAGATGTTAGTCTCTGGATTCGACACCATTGCCGTGAGACTAAACTTAGCACCAGCCTTGGCTTCAATGTTGAACTTTATTTGGTGTTCAACACACACTACATCGCCAGTGAGGCTGAACATGATGGTATTGGCATCGCGGCCCGTCACGATCCTACGCATGAAAGGGGTGCCAGTCCACTCTTCAAGATATTCAGCTACTTTCCGCTCGTGAGATTTGGAACGACTAACGTTCGATTTACCAACTTCACTTGCTGTTCTTTTAGCCATCTGGATAACCAATAGGAATTTGTATCCTACTATTTACCCAAACTAAGTGGCGGCATTTATTGCCCCAACGTCGTACGTTACAATCATGGTATTACTGATATGCTCAGCCACGTAATCTATAGCAGCTTCACGCTCTAAGTATGTCTTAATAGTTGGATAGCCGCTAGAGCTAGCTATAGCGGAATCGGCCAGAACTCGCAATTCTGATTGGCTCTCTAGCATGTCACCAATAGTTGCAGAAGTCTTATCTAGTACCGCACCAGCTGAATTAATTTGTTTTGGTGCCACATGAACAACGTGAATTCCAACTGCCATTGAATTTACAGCACTTGGCTGCTCTCCGAAATTGCCTTAAACGGTGATACTGTCCGACTGTATTCAGCCAGCAGACACTTCAAACCATGTCTACGGGCCACGTCCATAGCAGCCTCACTATCGTACGGAACCTGCCTTGCGTACTGTTCCTGCACATATACAATATTTGCCAGTAGTTTCGGACACAGAGAAAGGTCAATGAGTAGCATATTCCTCAAGAACTTCCCGTAGCCCTCTTTAGACAGGAATGCACAACGATCGGTGATGGATCGAGCCATCCTCTCGCTCTTTACCTTCCCGACATTATAGTACCCATCTATCATGTCAGACGGGTCACCCATCAACGCTTTCATAATTGCTGGATCATAATCATACGTCTTGAAGATATTCTTCATAGGATCGTATAATTGCACGTGCGGCATTCTAAACGCTACTTGTCCATAATCATTGTCCGAAGAGATGATTACTGTTGGCTCCGGAGCTAAAACACGACACGCCGCATAGATAAGGTCGTCAGCTTCCTGGGTGGCCTTTAGGAATTGAAAAACGCCAATCACGTTGAATAATTCACGTACGATCGGCTCCATTACCTTTAGCGATTCTCTAGCACCGTCATGGGCACCTCGGTCGCGGTCCTTGTACCCATCGATTAGTTTATTTCGCCAAAGGTCACCAGATGAATCCCAGAATATAGAGACCGTCTTAGGGTTGAACTTACCAACCCATTGGTGTATAAATCTGAACGCCACAGTTATATCGTGCGTTAACTGGTTGGAGTTATTCTTATTGGCATAATGAGCCCTGTAAAGAAGATTTCGACCGTCAATTACGATATGTGGTTGAGTCATATATGAAAAGGGCCGGCTTAGATAACTATCTAAGCCGGCCCCGTCTAGAGTTACTGATCTTAATTACGACATGTCAGCAAGAAGCTTTTCCAGGTCGTCGTCAACGCTTGATGCTGCGGCAGCATTGAAGGCAGCAGCGGCGGCGGCAGCCGGAGCCGGAGCAGCAACGGCAGCCGGAGCAGCAACGGTAGCCGGAGCAGCAACGGTAGCGGGCGGAGCAGCTACAGCAACCGCAGCGGTTTCTTCCGCAATCGGAAATTCACCGCCCAAAAGCGTCTCAACCGGAGCGGCTTGAGGGACCACTGGCGGTGGAGACTGTGCCGGGGCACTGGCGGCAACATTAGGCCGGAAACCCTGCTGCTGCACCTTCGCCTGAGCACTTCGCATTTGCTCTTCGTCCTGATCGAAACCAGACCCGCGATTTGCACCAGGACCATTACTGATATTGGTAGCAACCTTACGGAGCTCGTCGATCTTGATCTCTGGCCGCTTGGAAAAGAGATCATGCCGCATTGCCAAAATCCGCTGAATAGCCTGCTGATCCGGCTCCATAGTTTGGCCAGAACGGGCAATTGGCAACTTGCTGATGCGATCAGTTACCAAGAACTTCGACTTCTCGTACGAATTCAAGATATTCTTCTTGAAAGCGACAAGATTAAACAAGTAAGCCGCATTCTCATCATAGAACACGCCATATGGTAGCGGATTGAACTCATCGGCACCCGGACCATCGGCACAGATGCACTGCCACCACATATCAAACACCGTCTTTGGTGCCGCATACCACATCACCTTGCCACGAAGGGCTTCAGGATTGACGGCACCCAACTGATCGTCAGGGAAATAAATGTTGACCAATCGATATTGGCCAGGAAGAAGTGCACTAGCAACTTGCCGTACCTTTTCCTTCTTCACCTCATCGTTTAATGCCATTTCCTTGATGGCATTCATTTGCTCAAATGCCTGCTCACAAATCGGGCACTCGTCACCGTTGATGACCCGAGGGCAACCAAGCATCTTGTTTTCGATGAAGTGAGCACCGCTATCGACGAAACATAGATCCATCGATTGCGTGGCCAACCCAGTGGCCAATTGTTCTCCAACATTCGACGGTGGCAGAACAAAGAATCGATAAATCGTATCCTTACCATCTTCTGCCTTCGGCGGCTTGAACTCGTAAGGGTCTTTGGCCCGACCCATCTGCTTCTTCATCTTGTCGCGGATTGCCGCTACGTCATAATTTCCCATTGTTTCTCCTAAGTCATCAAACCAGTTTGCTCTTTGTCCTGCCGTTTGAACCCAGCTAAGGACCGACAGTTCTCGTTACGCATCTTCAACGCTTCCACCATGTACCATAGCTTGCCTTGGATTTTAGCCGTAGCAAGCAACTGGACTTCTAAATACGGCAACGTTTGCTGTAATTCAGACTGGATGGTTGCTTTAATTACCGTCTCCAACTCTTCTTCAGTCAGAGGCGTCGGACGCTCCGTGTTCTTTAGCAGTTGATCTCTACGTACTTTGCTCTCATCAACACCATCGGCATCAATGAAAGCCTGCACCTGCTTTTCGGTCAGCTTCTGCCCACCAAACTTGGCTTTTTCCACCATCTGGCGAGTGAGAAATGCTTTCCTACGAGTGATACGGGTTTCTAACGCAGAAACTTGAGCCTTCACCTCACTGTAGACAGACCCCCAAAACACAAACTGGCTAGGAATGTCCTGTAGATGCTGTTCAAGCTGCTCATAGTCAACATGAATGTCTTCAGTCATGTCAACACTAACTACGCCGCAATTTGGCAACTTCACGTTGAATTTGAATAACGTACTACCAAGTAGCTGGGCGTCGAGATGCTCGGTTAACCATGATTTTGGTCTCATACGCATAAAATACGTGACGTTGAAAACAATTTATAGAACTGCCAACGTCGCCAAGATTTACCGACGCTCACCCTTACCGGAAACACTGGATTAGTAGCTATGAGACCAGAAAACGGATGCTGCATGATATCAACCACAGTGGCGATCATATCATTAAGCAAATCCCTTGGGCAAGTCAAGACTACTGAGTCATGGATTTCAGCAAGCAAGTGAAATTGGTACCGTTCCCAAATTGTATAAATCACGCTATGCATTGCGTGAGCTATAGATCCTTGCATCGTGGCGTTAAACGGAGCCCGTTTCTTACCGCCATCTTTATATTTGAATCCACGCCCTAAGACGGTATACAGAGGTATACCTGAATCAAGCTGTTTGATACATTCTCGAATCCACTCCTGAAGCCTCGGGAAAGGCTTCAGGATTTCAGCTGAATAATCCATCTGATTGATCGCGATGAGTAAGCTCAACTTGCATTCATCACGAGAAAGACCGACTATCTCTTGAGCCAAAGCGGCGTAAGGATCACCACTTGCAGACATCTCATCCAATAATGAATCACCGCTCAACACGGCAGCCATGCGAATGTCGGCAGCAGACCAGTCGAAACAAACAAAGACGTCGTCACCCCTCGCCTGAGGATTTTGGATAGCAATATCCTTCTCCCCTTGAACGTTGAACCCCTTGCATTTGCTACGACCAGTGTAAGTATCTAAAGACCATTCAGGATACTGCTTGATCAGATTGGCAAGAACACCACGCTGCTGTAGATCATTATAAACGATGGCAGATCTAGCAATTAGCTTATTCCAAGGCTTGACATCATATTCACAGAGCGTGTTCAAGACGTCCGCCATTTCAGCAGACGATTGCTCTGGCTCAAGAACGGCGTCGAAGGTGCCTTCAACGCCCATGTCTTGGAAAGCGTCTAGATAAGACTTACAACTATTTAGAACCAGCTCTCCACCATCCTGCCCCTTCTTAATTAGGTTCAGGATTTTTCGTTCATTCTGCCAGATGTCATAAATGCTCAGCCCAGATTTAGGCTGATATAACGGAATGACTACTGGCTCCCCACCTTGGCGTTTGGCACCAAACACCAGCGGCTTGCCACTACTGTCAAAAACTGTGTGGGCAGCAAGCCGCATTTTGGCCTAGGTAAAATAGATGGGTTTCGTACTCTTTTGTCTAGCAGCTTTAATACGGTGCTTCATGTCATCAACTTCACCTGGTTGCCGCATATGAGCGTACGGGTCCTTGTTCTCTAAGATGTAGAGATTCTGGTCACGCTGAATAGCAGCGGCGTTCTTGGTCTTAAAGTCGTGCCAGCCACCCTCCCCCATATGCCCCTTTACCCTCACATCAACAGGAGGTGTAATAAGCTTGATAACATCGTAACCATCACACGTGGGGCAAATGGTGCTCTCTGCTATCTCTTCGGGAGTGGCACTAAATGAATACCGAGCCTCGAATACGGCTTCAGGATCATCTTCACATTTAGCACACTTATTGCAGTAGTAGTCGTACGTCGGCATTACTCACTCGCGGTTAGAGCGATAGGAGCCTTGCCCAAGACGCAGAAGACACCGTCTGGCCTAATGCACAGAATCTCAGCATCATTGTACTTGGCAAAGTGCCCCTTAATATCGCACAATTTATGTCTAGGTGAGAATTTGACGATGTCACCCAACTGAAATGCGAAATCAGCAGTCTTGCCATCTACAACGTCAACTGGTAGGCCGACAATAAGACCGACATCAGACACCTCTTCATTACCAGTAACGATAACGTGAGTTGATCTAGCCGGCTCGAACGTCGCAACAGCCAGCGTGTTCAAACCACACACAATTGGCTCGACGATAAAAACACCGTCATCGCTCGGAGAAATATACCCGCGTTCGGTACTAATCAAACGCGAATAATCAATATCAAACATGGATTGGCCAACCGAATCCTCAGCGGCCATCTTCTTGGTCTTCTTCTTAGCTGCAGTCGTACTCATCGTACCTCCTGAATTTGCATGCGGTCATACCACACGTTAGTAGTAATTGATTGAGCTTTAGCACCATTTCGATTCTTCGCAATAAAGAATCTGATCGTAGCCGGGTGCCCAGGATTCAAACGAGCGGCATTATATTCAGCCTCGGTCTGATTCAAGCTGATGACATAGTCAACAGGCATGCTCTTACCAAAGCTTTCTGCCATCTTATCCAAGCCTATCGTCGCCGGACCGGCTGCCTCTTGGTTTGGACCACCGCCTCGTTGTTCGTCTTTAGCACCACTACGATTAGTCTGCGTGGCTGTATATACTAAGACGTCTGCATTTCTAGCTAAACCACGCACCTCAGTGGATACTGACTTCTGCCTGTCATATGAGCTGTCGTTCATGGAGGAATTACGGCTCAGCATCAAGTCTAAGTAATCCAAGACTACTACGTCAGGCTTCCAGCCATTCATTTTGTCATTGGTATCAATGATCGAATAGATGTGCTCAACGCTACATTCATCTGGCGGAAGCTGATAAATGACGATATCGCCACGTTTCTTATATCGTTGGGCTTGCTGACGTAGTCTTCCCTGCGTCTCACGAATCTTAGCCAAATTCTCTTCGGTCGTCGTGGCTAAATCATGCACAATGAATTGGTCTAATGGAATACCACTCATCGCACCCAACATACGAATGCCAGTCTTCTCTTTAGATAGCTCAAACGTCACGAACAGAACGTTCAAACCATTCCTAGAGCACGTAAACGCATTATTGCATAACAGAAGGCTCTTACCAACGCCAGTCGGTGCCAGCCACATGAGCACTTCTTGCTTAGACGGCCCACCGTTATTCAGATGCTTGTCTAGGCTGGCAAATCCAGTTGATATATGCTCCACAGCGTTGTCAACAAACAACTCATCAATTTGGTCATAAAGCCAAAACCCAGCGACACCAACGTGTTTCAGCCTTTCAGCATTTTCAACTATCTTCTTTAAATAATCATAATTACCAGTATGATAAGCTTCAATAGCTTCATCCTGGTACAGAAGAGATAGCGTCTGGTGCTCGGCCCACTTGAATAGAATATCGCGAAGAAATGGGGCCTCACGAACGTTCGTGGGTCTATCCACAAGCTCAAGAATAGATTCCCATGGGTCGTCGACGTTCAACTGCTTCGCTAAACGATCCTTGAGCAGTTTACGTGATGGCACAACTCCGTGGAGATCGAAGTCAGTCTTAAGTTGTGCAATTACAAATTTAGCTTCTAATGAGCTAAAGATGTCAGGAGTGAGAAAATTGGAAGCAGGGGCATAGAGCTCTGGAAAATCAAGTAACAGAGAAACTATACCACGCTCTTCTTCAGGACCGAATGCCGCTTTAGTCGGTTCCGTCTGTCCCGCTAGAGCAGTTAGCATTTTTATATCTTCGTAGTTCGGTCAATTTTGCTTCTTCGACTGCTATCGCCATGTCCAAAGCATCGCAGTAGCTGATGAGGTTACTTTCTAATACCAAAAGAGGCAAGAAGTGAAGTCCGCTTGACAGTTCGCCTATAGTCGCCGGATTAGTCGGAGGACGAACACCGGTACGCAACTTATAGATGACATTGCCACTAACGTCATAAGACACGGCAGCCACCTGATAAGCTTCAATGAAACCAACGCCAGCTGATTCCTTCAAATAAACAACGTCGTCGATAGAGTATAGTGGTGTCTGCATACGGTCTCCTTACCGTATCTTCAATCACCATCGATCAGAACAGTGTTCAGACCCTCTCCGTCGACAATCTCAGCCTCAACAGGATCATTCTTGAACGATTCAATGACGGCAGCCGCAGCCTCCTTAACTTCCTTAACTAGTTCAGCATCGCCACGAAGCTCAGCAAGAACATTGTTGGCCCCCACCGCAATTTTACGCTCACCAAAATAATAATTGGAGCCCTTGACAGTAATAACTCCAAGATTCTTAGCCCCATCCAGAAGAGACTCGATAGTATCCAAGCCAAAGCTCGGCACCGGGCTTGGGTCATGCTTCTTCTGATACGGAGAACCATAATATATGGTCATCTCAGTAGACTTGAATGGCGGGGCAACCTTGTTCTTGACGACCTTAACTCTGGCACAGTTACCGATCGGATTATCACCAACTTTGATAGTAGAAGTCTTCTTGACCTCCATACGCAAAGAAGCGTAGAACTTGAGAGCCCTACCACCAGGAGTAGATTCCGGGGTACCAAACATTGCAAATCCACCAATCTTATCACGTAATTGATTGATGAATATGATTGATGTCTTACCCTTACTGCAAATCGGAGCTAATTTCCGCAATGCCTTGGACATTAGACGGGCTTGACCACCAATCCTAGCTTCCTTATCCATATCCTCGTCAAGCTCACACTCAGGAACCAGAGCAGCAACGGAGTCTACCACGATCAAATCGCAAACCCCATGTCGAGCCAGAACGTTTACCATCTGCAACGCTTGCTCGCCGCTACTTGGCTGAGACACCAATAACTTCTCCATGTCAACACCGATCCGCTTGGCCCACGTTGGGTCAAGGGCGTGCTCAACGTCGATAAAAGCGGCCAGACCGCCGTTCCTTTGGCACTCCGCAATCAACTGAAGGGTGAGGGTCGTCTTGCCACTAGACTCGCCACCGAAGATCTCCAAGATACGTCCTCGTGGCACACCGCCACAACCGAGGGCACAATCGAGACTGAGCAAGCCGGTAGATTGAACCGCCACCTTAGAATAAGTGGTCTGGCCGTACTGGATGGCTTCAGGGTCATCCTTGCGGATTTCCGCCAGGGCTAATTCCAGTGGTGATTGATCTGCTGATTTCTTTCCAGTGGCCATAACTCTCTCTATCTAAAGCGTTGATTACTTGTTCAAGTTCAAAATTGGCTACTACGCGGACATCTGTTATCGGAGCACGTATGGTAGCTGTCCCACGTGTCATTAATACGTCGCCGTCAATGAAACCAGCCACTGTCCAATGGCCGTGCGGCTGCGGTAAGCTGCCTGGAAGGTCAGAAAGATATGTTACCCGCTTCGTGGTCAATAACTCAACGGTATCTAATTGGTTGAGCTCTTGTTCTTGTTCCATCTTAATTACCTATTCAAACCTTATAGTAGGACAATCCTACGTCGAGATTAATTATGAAGCCTTTCGAAGACATCCTGTGCGAAGCAATGGAAACTTATCTGGACCACAAGCTCCAGCTTGGCTTGCCAAAAACTGAGACCATGGACGTCGTAGACAACGATCTACAATTCCTGCACGAACAGATCAACCAATCATTCGCCATTAAAGTAGCCGGCCTAACCCACTACGATGGCATTCGTGCCGCCTTCTCGAAAGTCCATAACTACAAGTACGTCACGGATTACTCCTTCTATACAGCCATGGAGCAAGAGTTGAAGTCACAGGGGGTACCTGTCGAGGAACAACGCAAAGCTCTGGAGGCTATCGGAAAAATCGTCGAAGAACTACGCAAGGATGGATTCTATAAGGAATCAGATGCTGGCGTCAACCCGAATCTGAAAGACGTAATCAAAGTCTCTCAAGAATTCGAAGGCTACAAAGACTAAACCAACATGCCGGTCCCACCGCATTTCGGACACTGAATAGTGTTCGATTTCGATTGCCTAACATGGCCGTCACCATTGCAAAACGAGCAGTTCCTGATTCGCTCATAAGCTTTAGGTGGATCACCGCTAGACGCTAGTTCGTGGAACCGTCGCTGTAATTGAGCGTCGTCAGTACGCTGGATACTTATAGTGGTGGTACCCATCTGGTCTTGCCGCAACTTTGGAATGGCGATTGGCATCCCATTGGGTCCAATTACTTCCTCCAGTTTGACTTTACCTTCAAGCTGATCAATACCCATCTCCCGCAAAGCACTTACCGGTGGAGTATATCCTGACATCCCACCGGGAACTCCAGAGCCTAGAACAGCATTTGTCTTAATGTTCTGCGACACTGCATCATATCTTGACGCCGAAATCTCTCCCTCTTCCAACACCAGATCTCGTGCTTGTGCGGCAGTCGGGGCCGGAACCGAAACCGGGGCTTGAGCTACCGGAACTGCCGCCTGCTGAGCAACTGCCAACCCAGGTCCAACGTTGAACGATAGACCCAAAGACTTCGCTTTCTCCAAAAATGCAACTATTTCAGCCTGTTTCGAAGCATAGATCTCTCTAGCCTTCTTTGGCGTCGTATCCTCACCACATGTCTCACATAGTTTAATGGCGACTGGTGCACCGTTGAAATCCGTCGCTGAGATTTCAATGTTCAAATTTTCGTTAGTATTACAAATGATACAGTTCATGATTTTCTCTGAGGTTCTAAATGCCAACCAACGTCGTAGTTATTGATGTCAATCTCGAAACTCCCCCTGAAGAGATTATCCGTTCTCATGTTGACACTTTAACGTCTAAGAACGAGTCAACCATAGCTGAGATTGTAAACCAACGCCGCGAGTTAGATGAAGCTAAATTGCGTAAACAAACATTAACAAATCAGGCCAAAGAAGCGAAAAGCGAAGTACTTGAAAACGCCTTTAAATTGCTTCTAGATTCTGAATACGTTACTTTGGATCAGATTGCCAGCTGCACCGCTCCTATTTACGCCAGAAACACTGTCATTATGCAGTTACGGCGTCATATCGGAGCCCAGCATCCAACCTATCAATTCGAAGGGTTGACCCAGGGTGGTGTTAAAGTCTACAAAGTGACCGAGATTACCCCAACCTCTTAACGAGCCCACATAATAGCCGCACTTGCTTTTCAAATGCGGCTACATTCTCAGGATGGGCTAAATAATCCGGCGACGGATAATCCATGGCATATGTCTTAATGCCATAACGGCTCTCTGTAATTTGACAAAGACCGTTACTATATTCGACTTCAGGGCATAATTTTGAGAAAGCTAAATCCCCTAGAGTAACTAGAAGTATCGGCTTTAGCACATTGATCTCAAAATCCAGGAATGGTCGACACTGGCTTAATTGTTCGTCAGAAGGTGATCCATCCTTCACTATGCACTTAATTACATTAGTGATGTAGAAATTGCCTTTATAGAACCCATTAAGACGCAGAAGAGCATCCAAATAATCCCCTGGAGCTCCAGAAAATGGCTCATGCCACTGTAAATCATCCCACTGCGGGTGCGGCCCTATCATCACAAATTTAGAAGGGACCAAATTGCTCAAAACATGTGGGTCTCGCTTGGCATTATAACGTTCAGCCAGTTCACATCCTAGGCTGCACATACTACATGCCAAGCAAGTGGAATTCAGGCTACGCAGAACTCTAAATGCCCGATCAGTTTCGCTTTCTTCCATATTACGATTGATAACGTCATTTAAAGTGTGAGGCGGACTTAACCGCCAAACAGGAATTGGGCCGCGTTTCTCCAACCAATCAAATGAATCCAGTTCAATAGACATATGCTACTAGAAACAGGCGACGGCATCCGCTGTGATTTATGTAACCTATCGGCCAGACATAGGTTTACATACTTCTCCTACGACATCCAGGAATTACAATTCGACAAGTTAAAACTAGAGCCAATCCAGTATAACCGCCAGCCAAAGCACTCATTCGACCTCTGCGGCATGTGCGACGAAAAGTACCGACAAACAGTGGTGCACAACTACAAAGCCGTTCCACGTAATAGTGGTTCATACCCAAATGGTATAATGTGCGAATTGTCAGGAGCCATGCTCACTGACAAACAAACCATCTATTACGCCATCGTAACTAAAGTAACAGTAGAGGTCGATCAGAATCAAGTCATATGCCGCCAATGTAAGGCGGTGAACCCCATCAATACAAAATGCAAAAAGTGCAAAAGCAACACATTCGATCGCTATACGCAAATCGATAGCCTACCGAGAGACTACGAGTTCGCAATCGGGGCAGAAGAATTTTCCAAATTAAAAACCAAAATCTCCAAAATCTCCAACATACCTGAAAACAATTTATGGTCCTAAACCGACATAATCTGGACCAGAATACCATTGTTGTTCGGCAGCTGTTTCCAAACGATGACAACGCACACATAATACACGGCATTTAGCGGCTTCATCACTCAAAGTTTGGTCCGACACATTACGATTACATGCCTGGCACATCGAAAATCTCTTAACAACTCCAGCCCTATGAGCGAACTCAAGCAACACAGGATTAGCTTCGTTGCAGACTTCGCACGGATGAGATAGAAGGTAACGATAAATCCATTGGCGGATTTCTAACTTTCGCTGTCTATTGCCAGCGGCCACCTTTAATTTGTTTTTATTATAAAATGAAAGATGCTTAATTTTATCACATTCTTTGCAATGTGATTGGTGACGAATACCACGTATTTTCCAATTGAATTCAGTTACTGGTTTACTTTTACTACATTGAGAACAAATTTTAATTTGGAGGCTACTCATACATGAGATTTGCCTCCAAGGAGATCAAATGATTAGAAACTGGGATCAACCCCTCATTAATCTAAAGGATAACACACCAGACAATGCTTCGATGTACGACGTCATTGAAGTATATGTCGAAGAGCCAACACGCACTCCAAATCCTGAGTTTAAAGTCCCAGCCCGCCCGTACGTCTTCGAGAACAACGAAGCGACACGCTATATCACCACCAGCCCGCACTGTGGAAACGGCATCGACTTTGGAGTGTGCGATGTCACTTACAAATATGGATATCGGTTCATATCGTGCCCGACAACAGGTATTGGGATGGCCAAAGTCATTCCTGATTATGTTGACCCATTCCGAAACCCAGTCTCCACCGGCCTCGTTGTGTTCCCAGGCGAAGAAAAAGTAGCCACAATCGCATCCAAAGATCTTGATGTGTCGGTGCAACAAGCAGATAGCGAATGGCAAAAGATGTTCGAAGACAACGAGGATGACAATGAAGTTGATTTTGGGTAGTGGATTAATTGGGCTACTGGCACGAAAAATCCTTGGCCCAACATGGACAATCATCCCATATGGTCGAAGCCGATTCTTCAGCTTTACACCAGCGTTAGACGACAATTTCGTTATCCGTGATAATCGCATCGACGATTTCATGGCCACTCTTGGTGCTACGCCGCAGCACCTATATCGTGTCTCATGCTCGGTTGGCGGTGCATTGCTACCGCCAACCGCTGAAATTGTTGATCCATGGGTAACGAGAGTCCACGGTGAAGACCACCCAGGCCACTTAGTCCCACTCTATAGCAAACGAAACGTATTCAGCGTCTATAATATACGACTCAACGAGCTATATAGTAGACTACAAAAAGAATTCTCAGAAGAGATTAAAGCTGGCATCGCATTAGGAAATCTTGGAGACGTCAACCAGGAAAGCGTTACAGTAGGAGGTAAGAAATACGACAATGAAGGAATCATCTCGACAATACCTCTAGACGCCCTTCTGAAATCCATTGGCTACAACGCAGAAGGTCTGAATAGCAAAGACTGCCATATATATCACATCGCCACTACCGATCTCGACTTTGAAGGAGCCAATCAGATTTGGTCAACGGAAGGCTACACATTTTACAAATGTAACCAAATAGCACCAGACAGATTCGTCTTTTATTGTGACGAAGACATGACTATACCTGGGGCATACTTCATGCAATTTATGCGACGATTTGACATCTTAGATGGCACTAGGATACCAAACGGCATAATTCAGGGATCGCCACCAGATCTCAAATTCCTGAAAGAAAACCACAATATCAAGTGTATTGGGTCGTACGCTGAATGGGACCCAGCGATGGATGTCGCAACCTGCTTAATGCGAATTCTAACTCTCTAGAATTCGGTCTTTTCCCGCATCTCTTCCCAAGCATCCATGCTCCATAACCGTTCAATGGACGAGCCACGAGCTAAAACGAACGAATCGCGTACGATATCATAAGCCACCAAGAGACGCACGCCCATGTCAACCGTAAGCAATGCATGGTCTTGGTTTTTCATTTCATTCTCCCAAAGAATGACCAAGCACTCGTCCTGGCCATCCGTGATGAACAATTTCATCATTTCCTTGTCAGTTCTCGTCCGAGTTTTCATCACCCTCGTGATCACTCCCTCCAACCGCCCAGTCAGTTTGGCATGTTCGATGGTGCAATCTGGAGATGTGTTGTAGAGGTCACACGGCGAATGCCAATAATAACCAAGGAATGATTTCTCGAACTCTAGCAATTCCTTTAGGGAATAATCGTCATCATAGAGCGACATGATCGAGGCACGATCCATGGACGGTTTAGGCTGCCATTTCAGGATCTTAGCTGGTATCACGTTACGCTTTGGATAGAGTGCTTTGTATGCAGCTATTTGACGCTGACGCTCCTCTTCAACTTTAGTCGACGTCCAGTCGGCCCTCTTAAGAAGCTCTGCTTCGTGCCGCTTCTTAAGCGTCGACACTTTGATCTTCTCACCGTCAACGTCAACATCGCCATTGCAATAATTATGCAAATACCACATCCACGTGGCTCTAATGTTAGGGTGCATCTTCCTAAAGGCACCCAATTTGATTAAACGCTCAAGCATCGTCTTCTGTGCACCTTTAATCTGCACAAAATGATCGATATTGGTATAACCATCAACAGGAGCCGGATTGACCACATTCTCGACGTCATCAGCATATGACAAAGCTAATGACTCACCAACACCTTTTAGATTGATAAGCCCGATTGCCACGCTTGGAGTACCGTCAATCGCATTCTTACCAGAATGGGCGACAGGACGAACCGTCATTCTTTCGATGTCGATCTCACCGAAACTAATGGATTCAGAACGGGCTGAAGTCATATACCGAACGATCTTGTCGGGATGGCAGTGACCGATCACGGCTGCTAACCATTCTTCACGGTAATGCGTTTTCAACCAAAGCGATAGATATGCCCACAAACAGTATGCCACGGCATGTGAATTTTTGTGAACAACAGAAGAATTGCCAGTGATATAGTTATGCTGCGAACTACGCATCTCTGGCGAGTATGTCTGACGAACGCCCAACGATCTTAAAGAACGAATTTTCATTGGTTTCCGAATACTAAGCGTAAGTCTTGCTTGCGATAAGAGAGCCAGAATCCATATGATGCTTTGTCTCCGCAGCCATCTTGGCGTCTGCTGATACCTTCTCTAAAGCCGACCTGTCATAATCGATCAAAATTGGTTTACTATACGTATCGTACAGCTTTCTCAGATTTTGGATTTCATCCTTGTTGAGTTTGGCATCGGCGATATAGTTATCACCGTCCTTAGCAAGCATGCGAGTGACATACTCTGAAAATCTCAACTCAGTTGGCTCAGTACGAAATCTCTCTGGGATCGATGATAAGGCCATAGTTGCCGCCCACAACTCTGACATTGGTGGTGACATCTTCTGAAGCGGAAACGCCATATAACGACTCGACGTCCTGCCATGAGCGTCACGATGCTCTAAATGAGCTGCACACCCAACTTGATCATTGTCCTTAACTGATCGAAACCCAGTAGCCTTAACTGCAAAACTCATATTATACCCTTAGTAATCTATGATGCCCAGCGTCCCATAACCTTCTATATCCATTATTGAACATGTTAGAAGACTCGGTTAATGTTGCATCAAAGTCTGGCAAGACCTCAGACAACTTGTGTTTTTGAAATTTCTGACGACTGAAGACGTGCAAACCCTTAACGTACGTGTAGCCAGGTTCAGTGATTCCTATAGATTCAAAACCGACCTTTAAATACGATTGTGCATCTACGGACAACCTTCTATCCGCATAGGTGAACAGCTCATTCCATTGAAGCATTTGATGGGCATGCTTTAACAATTTACTTAGCCCACCAACTACAACGCAATTCAATGAATTACAAAATCTAATCAATTCCCATCTTCCAACCAGTGATGTCTTCGAAAATGATGCCGCAGCAACAATCATGTCATTATATATCAACCCTAAGCACATTTTAGCAGTCCTGTGGCCCTGCAAATGCGAATCATTAAAGAATGTCAACGCTTCAGAGTTAGACAATCGTACAACATTGCATTTGCGTGCACCGACTTTATTTGACCGACCGAGTCGACCTGTAATTATCGACTTGACTATTGATTGAGACTGCAACCATTCAGATTCGTATATCTGCAATAGCTTCCAACCGATTCTAGCGGCAGCGTCTGCCTTAGCATGATGCTTATATTTCTGATCACGCGATTCGACGTGATTATAAGAATGCCAATATAAACCATGATATTCAATAGCCAACTTTAACTTGGGGATGGCAATATCAACTTCATATGGAGGTAAAACGTCCCTCCGATTGCGAACAACATCGAACGAAGTGGCAGATGTAACATAATCTGCCAGCTCAGATTCACCAATTGAAGAAGTCTTCTCTGAGTCACAATACCGACAACCAGAACCACGCACATGATTTTGAGCCAGTTGTATTACATTACCGTGCTTGCCACAAACATACTCAATATCATCATGGACCCCAACATATTTAGTATTAGAATAATCGTATGAATCACCGTGGACGTCTTTACATCTCTGTATAAAGTCGTCAGAATTGGTCTGCGATTTAAGCAAACCACAAGACGGACAACCATGACCATTAAGATGATGTTTCGCTGTTTGTTTGAATTGCCCGTGAATGTGGCAGATTATCACAACGTGAGTGTCAATCCCACGATAATCAACTAAATCGTACCCATACTTATCACCATGGGCTCCGACAAATCTTCTAATTATCTCTTCTTTTGTCAGTCTCCGAGATTCTACTACACGGGCGACATACTCACTATCAGTCTTAAATTTCTCTTTCACTGTTTTAGAGATTTTGGCTTTAAACTCAGCATTTGTTGTGCGTTCGCGATGAGTCTCTAAGCATTTAGACCGATATTCCGAATCCTGCCATAATCTTTTCGATCTTTCTGAAGCACCTTTGGTAATCTTTGGTTTGGCTTTTATACTACGAGATTGACTCAATTCCTTGTAACGCGGACTATCATACAAACAAACGGGACATGCATATGCGTCAACATATTGCAATTGTACATTGACACTTCTGATGAGCTCTCTGTAGATTAGCTGACGATGCTCGCCGCATTTAGAGCAAGCAGCAACGACTGTGTCCCGCACTCTAGGTTGCGACGTTGCAGACACTAGCATCAACTCGGGTGACATCCAATCCGACGCGGTAAATTTCTTCAACGGTGTGGTACTCCCCGTCAGAGCATAGAAATTTGTGCTGCGACGTTACTCTCTCTATCGAACCGTCCTCAAATTGGACCTCAAAAACTTCTTGTTTACCAGTATCATGGATGGTCGTGCATTCATCAACAACTACCTCACCATCAACATATGAGCACATGTGGAACGGTTCACCGCTGACGAATCTATCACCCACCGTAATGCTGGTATTTGTTACTGGGTCAGTAAGATATGTTTGCGTGTCAAGGCATTTATTGAAAGCATATCGACCAAATGTCTCCATGCGTGACCACCAGTCCCTAGCCGCCGCTTCTCCAATAATCGGAGTGGCACCAGTGACCCATTTCTCTTCAATCGGCTTTAGCTTGTCCTTCCATTTCTTAGCGACAGCCTTACGGGCATCCTGTGCCTCAACCGTAGTGAATCCGCCGACGTTAGTCCAAAGAGCGGCCAAGTCCTCTTGGTAGACAATTACCCCAAACGTCTCGTCTAGAACTTGCCGCATCTTCGGATGCAGGCCCTCCCGCCATTTGGTGTCATCACCATCACGTCTGGCAACGTACGTCGGGATCATCTGCATCGGGCCAGGGTGACCCAATGCGTTATATGTTAGTAAATCGTTGAAACTAGTGACACCGTTCTTTAGGATGCCACGGGCCACATCTGTGTCAAATTGAAACACGCTGCTGACACGTACTTGGTCAGCCATTCTGATCGCATCTGGATCGTTTAAAGGAATATCAAACTGTTCCCCATCCTTCCAGTACACGCCGGCACGATCTAAAGTTGGATCATTTTGCTCAAGACCAATCAACCCCTCACCAAATGAGATCCCATGATTCTCTTCAATCATGCGACAACATTCGTAGATGTAAAGAAGCGTCTTTAGCCCAAGAATGTCCCACTTATTATAGCCGAACTTAGACAACTGTGTATTGCGGCCTTCTGTCCACAAACTGACCCATTGTTCAGCTTTCGCATCATAAAGCATCGGAACGTTACCGTAAAGTTCACGATCCGCTATAATGATGGCACCAGCATGCTTGCCCGTTGTGCGAACGCACCCAATGAGACGACTGGCTAAATGAACGACTCTCTTGTGGTCTTCCGATAGATGATAGAAATTGTTGAGAAGTTCATAATCCTTCAACAATTGCGGAAGAGTAGGGGTATCAGTTTCACTAGCCCCGCACTTTGGGCACACCAATTCGGCATGGTCAAATTCGCAGTCTTTTGTCACGCCATCGACCGTCACCTGACCCTTACAGACGCCCTTTCCTTCCTTCCGGAGCTCATTGACGTCTTCAGGAAGGTTCACGGTCAAGGCGTTGCCAAGATGCTTCCCAGGCTCTTTCCGAAGCCCTAAATGGTTGTATTGATAATCAACCTCTGATTCATCAAGATTCAATGCACCATAGACTTCGCCAAGAGCATTCTTAAATTGGAATGTAGTCCAAGTTCCGACACTGGCGACCTTGTCATCACCAAATCGCCTGGAAGCATACGCCTTAATTTCATCACGTGCTGCCGGAAGGCAGTCGATATCAATATCCGGCTTGTCGCTATCCAGCTTGATGTCTTTGGGAACCCGACCGATCTGCTCAATCAATCCTTTAATATACACATGGTTAGAACTCAATACAAGTGGCTCGTCTCGCGTAGCAATGGGGTCGACGTTAGCCTCCCCAGTAAGCATGTGCAGAAGCCAAGGTAATAATAATCCGTTTTTATTACTGTCGAATTTAGTTCTAGCAACGACAAGATCAGTCCAATATCGCTCAGCACCCTGATCTAAGATTGATTGGCGTTCAAAAGCCAATCTCTCCAAATACACCTCGGGTAACCCCCGGTCTATAATAGACTTCCTGGCAATATTGTATAACTGATCGAATTCCATTATTGGATGACGCCGTCTGAGTCGTAAATGTCTATCACGTCAGAGTTTGTCGCCTTTGACAATTCTCTTAGTGCACAGGCTAAAGCCCTCAAATACTGTGGCTTGCCAAACCCGACAGCTACGCTCGGGTCGCTAGGAATCATACTCTTGACGTATCGAACGTCAATTTTGTAGCATTCGACACGTTCGATGACACTGTCCAAGAGCATCTTAATCAATTCAGCAGATATCCGCTCCAAATGATCAGGAGTTTCTGGTTTGAAGTAATCTTCGTACAAATCAAGAAGCTTAGCAGCCACAAGACCCATCGCCTCTGTGATTGCCCCAGCCACCCGAATGTGTGTCTGCATCGAATGTTGAAGCTCTTTAATTGGCTTCTTCATTCTCTCTTCTTGATTAAAGACAAAAGTCTCTATCGCATCACTCATTTAATCAATTCTCGCACCAGGCAATTGTTGACGAAACAATCGTATCCGGCGTTACCATGCTGCTTAGTAACATCGACGCCGTACTTGGTATCCAATTGATATCGTGGTACACAGTAGTCATCAAGAGACCACTTCACACGCGATCTCTTGTTCTCGACCTTGCGATAAAAATCAACGATTGAATCGCTCTTGCCGATCTTCGACCCACATTGATCACCCTTGACCAACATGCCGGTGTCGATCACCATTTCTGGGTTAATCTCAAGCTTAACGCCACCAATCTTCTCAGCTTCGTACTCCAAGAATGGAATATCAAGCCGAACAATATTGTGCCCAAGAATCGGCCATCCAAGTGACATCACCTTGTTAATGGCCATAGCGAATTTACCAACTGCCTCAGCCCGTTCTGACCCATATTTCTCACAGTCAGACGATCTAATGTTGGTCACATCTACTGGGGCGATGAACAAATAATTCCCATTGTTCCCACGCATTTCCTGAATTTCTTCAGGAATACAATCGAGACCCCTGATGGATCCATCATTAGCATCAATGGCCTTCTTGCAAGCGTCAATATACTCAGTAGCATCCAATCCCTGTGCCTGCCCAGCTTTACGAAGAAGAGTCAGGAATTGCATCGTCCGTTCATCTCTACCAGCATGGACCGCCGACCAACTAATAGAATTATACGGCGTCTTGATATATTGTGATTTTGCTGATTCCACTGGAGGTAACATGCCCTCCCGAACCAGCAAACAGCCAAGTTGCGTTATGAAATTCGTCCCTGGAATAAACCCCGTCGTTTCCAGATCGAACACCATGTAATTGGCACGAAAATTGTCATGCAGCCATAAATCAGCCTGTGGCATTTTAGCCACTAAATCTTGAAACAATTTCATTCGTTCATCTTTACCTTGAGCATGTAACCGCCGCGTGATGAGGCCATGAATCTATCAAAGCTCAGCCTCCATAGCATCGGGTTAATTGATGTGATCCCTAGTAAGTACACAACGAGAGACCCGCCAGCACTTCCACGAGGTCCGAACGGCCACCCACGTGACTTCCCAAACTTCACTAGATCCTGAGTGATCAAGAAGTAGCTAGCAAATCCCTTATCAATGAACCGCTGACACTCCAGTTCTGCCTGTTGCGTATACGTTACCTCTTTGCCATCAATAACAAAGACCGTATCAACTTTATCCAGTCCACGCTCCTCCAATTTCTCCCTAACTATCCGTCGCAATTCCTTGTCAGCGTCGACGCCAACCTCAATGGCACTCCAGTCAGGAATCTTTGGAGACGTATCTGGATTGAACTTATCGCATTTATCAGCAACGCTAAGTGTGTTCTGACACAATTGCTCGAACACACCATCGGGCATCTGTTTGCTGTAGGCATTATTCTGGTACGTCGCCCATAACTCGGCTCTACTTTTGTAATAAAGCTGATCAGTGTCTGAGAGCATCAACGCAGGGTTGTCAACGTACGTCCCTTGTTGAATGGCAGCCATGACCTTCTGCAATTCCTGATCAGTCGGTTGCAGATAATGCACAGCATTAGTAAGAACGCATTTCAGACCGTTCTTTTGGGCGATCATCCACTGCAATCGAAAGATCTTATCATCATACAATTCCGGCATACAAGGCATCTGGAGTTCAATATAGAAGTCATCACCAAATTCCTTTTGGAACATCTCAATGTATTGCTTGTAGCCGCAGTCTATTGTCGACCTCTTGAATTGCACTTCACCAGTCATCTCCCTGCTATAGAGATCTAGATAGATCTCGTGATCGATAGGGCCATTCAGTCCGCCAGATAGAATAATCAATCCCTCTTTATGGTTGACCAGCTGGTCGAACCACACGCGGGGCCTACCAAACAAGCCCTCTTTCCAAGCTAAAGTCGTAAGCTTGATGAGATTATTAAAGCCGGTCGAATTCTTACATAGAATCGTGAGGGACCGATTCTTGGTGATACGCTGATAAAGGTCAACGTCGGTGCGTCGTAGGTCTTGGATATTCTGACCACGACTGACCATCTCTTGTCTTACCGGCTCGTAGTCATTGTAATAAACGACACACCCGCAGATATACTTCAATTTCTTAGACTTACAAGCGAAGTATGCATCTGGAACCGATGCTACGTTGCCTTCTTCAGTCACAGCCATGGCGGTATGGCCAAGTTCGGCTGCACGATCAGTATACTGATCAACGCTGGCAACGCCACTCAACGGAGAATATGTCGAGTGGAGATTAAGATGAACAAAGTCAGATGGGCCTGTGTAATCGCTTGCTGTAACCATGCTTTTTGAATACTGTCAAAATGTCTTCGACAGATACTCGGAAAGCATGGCCTCCATCTCTTCAGTCACTGCGAGCGGCGGAATATCATGATGCAGATACATCTTGCACCCACGCGTGGCTATGGCCCGGTCTAACACTTCTGCTTCATACGTCAAATGGCGAGCACGACAGATATGAGCCCAATGAGATAGGCGGTCCGGATCAACCGTATAATGAACACGATCGATCATTAAATCGGGCGAAATGGCACATTCTGGGAATGATTGAATATACGGTTGAGCGTAACCAGCTTCAACAGAATGAAGTTCAATATCTGTGAAGAATGTTGAGCAATGTCTTTGGGTTGATAACCGTGAGCTTTACCATCCTCAAAGGCTTGAGCCATCCGTAACAATAGGTCAATGGTTAATTGGCCATACGACTCCTGAGATATCCAGTTATTAGCATTCACGCCACTAACTTTGTGGCTGCCAATAGCTGGCGGGCCGGCGTAGACGCTCCCATCAGCATGCTCATAGCGATAATTACGGTCGTAGATTTTGAATTTAACCCACTTATCCGGATTAACGTCTACTATCCTCAGGCTCTTAACGTCCATTATTGAAGCTCTGCCGCAATTAGACAACCCTCAGCAACCGTGAACAACGGATTCATCGATTTTACCACTGAGTTGATTTCAAACGGTAATTCACGCTCAGCAAATAAATTACTAACCATAGTCTCGAACCCAGGCGGCGAACATGTACCACCAGCCATGTAAACGTTGATCGGCTTGTCGATCCTGGCTTGAGTCTCATTCTCAATGAAGCCATTGACAATACCAGTGATAACTTGGTCAATCAGCAACTTATAATGCAACGAAATCTCAATGTCCAATCGGTCAGTGTGATCAGCGGTTAGATTAATTTGTTCTTTGCGACGACATACAGTGGTTGGAGTCTCTTTCGATTTGTTACGCGGCTTGGCTGGATCGTAGCCATGACGCATTGCAACTTCTGAATCAATCCAGTCACCTGATCCGACCCAGCAGAATGAATACACCTCAGTGCCCCACAAAACGTATGACACTGTTACTGTACCAGCACCCCATGAAATCCCAATACCGGTACCGTCAGGCGATTCCTTCAAGACGATCGCATGCGATTCTTTAATGGCAGAAGGTACCAACTGTGATTTAGTGTCATACCCCTTAATGATCAGATCAACAACCTCACGGTGAAAATCATAATTGGACGTCTCGCTATTCAACGCCGGGGCAGTAGTACAATAACAAACGCTAATCTTTTCGCTGAATTCTCCCATTTCCAATTCAGCCATCTCAAACAGACCCTGAACGATGCTGGCAAGCACCATCATAGCGTCTTCATCCTGCGAGATGCTACCAGAAGCCATGGGCCTTTGCAAAGTGTCATTATGTGCGTAAGCTAATTCTTCGGCGTCCTTACCTAGAACGAAGATGCCAGCACGACCATCATATTCCACCCAACGAGCCGGTCGTTTTGTACCATCCGAACGAACCTTGCTCGGATCATTCAGCATGTTCTTAATGAACGGTGACGAATTTGGATAGACATAATATCCGTTGGTTTCACGAAGATAGACCGTTTCATCGGCACCTCTAAATGCTAAAACAATATTCTTAGTGCCGATATCGATACCGATTGATTTCACAACGAATCTCCTGCCTAAGTAGACATCACTTAGACTATAAATACTAAAAGCGGGACAAATCGGTGGAGAGTCTAACTCCACCTCTGGCGGCGGCGGCGACCGCAGTACCACAGTAGTTGATGGTGGTACTTGGATTTCACGTTTTCGAACCGAAACCGCCGTTTGGTCTAGGCGGGCTTTGGAGGTTTGGTGCAAATTGTCCTGGTGTAAGGACTCTATTGGGAACGGAGAGCTTTGCGGCTGTAGGAGCTCTGTTATGCTCTGCCCCAACATAGGCACTGGCGGGCGTGGCTTCCTGAGGCGGTCTTTCCACAACCTTTTGCCCATCTGAAAGCCTATTCAGCAAGATTCTAATTTGAGCACGTAAATCAACCAGAACTAACAAAATAGCACCGGTTATAACAATCAAAATGACACTAGAGGTATCCATAACGTAACAACGGCACCTTCCAAGTTTCGAATGCCTTCTGGAGCATATCATAGCCCCTAGAGATTCGGTTGAGATAGTTTTGAGTATCTTGATTACCTGGCCAATACTTACCCTTAGAGTACTCAGGAAGATTGGCATGAGTCTGACCAGCCATAACTTTACCATCACATGCGACCATAGTTACCGTCTTAGCACCCATAAACGCAGCAACATGAGCAGCGGTATGGGCAGTGGAAGCATGATGAAAGAATGGAGGTTCCTTAGATTTCAAAGATTTATCCTTATCTTGAGCACCCAATTCATACAACCTCCAACCAATTCCTGGGTCAGCTTCATGCCTAGTCTTACCATCCTTCAATTGTACTGGCACTAACAACTGATCTGGACGGTATTTGCCGCTCTCCAGAATCTTAAAAGCTGGCTTTCTATCATGAAATATGACATAATCGCATTGATGATCAAGTGCCACATAATTCACACCGATCACGACATCGAATTGATCCAAGAACTCTTTAGGGATTACCCCGTAAGCAGGACTAGCACCAAGAACAGCGATATTCTTGCCGAAATATTTAGATCGTAAATCAAACACGCCATGTAGTTCCTGTTGCAGATTGGTTATAAACCACTCCATTGGCCTCTCTTGCAAACGGTCCTTAATAGCCAGCCTGCTAGAGATGTCACCGACATCGATGAAACCCCTCGGCTTATTCACTGACTTATAGAATTGCTGAACATAATCATCAAACCACACTTCAGCAATTCTAGCCTTATTCCTCTGTAGGCTAGCATTATCCATCTCATAGTTCCACTTACTCTTGAACATATGAGCCACCCAGCAATCACGCAAGATTTCAACTGTGCCACCACATAACCAGGTCCGCAATGAGAATTCAATATTCTCACCGCCCCACTTATCCATGGCTAAATCGAATCCACCCGAATCGTGATACCAATCCCTGGTACAACCGAAGCAATGACCAGCCATACTCGGGGACATGTCAGTGCCATTGTCATGTCTCCAATAAAAATCGAGGTTCCATCGCCAACTCGTTTTGCAACCAGCATTCGTATCTTCTTGCCAATCGGCTACCTTCAGACCCTTTGTCATGGGTAAAACAATCGATTTAGGCTTATCCGACAAACGCTGCAAAGCCGGTGACAACCAATTCTCAGACACTTTACAATGAGGATCTAACGAAAAGACTACATCAGATGTGGCAGCTTTAATGCCAATATCACGCGACCGAATTAGTCCTTGTCGTTCTGCATTCCTAATAATTCGCGTCTTAGGATAATTGAAATCGAGGGGCACAGTGCTGCAATCATCGACCACGATTATTTCACGCAGCAAATTGCCAGATTGCTCCAGAAGAGTCTTAATTGTCGGCTCAACATACTCCTCGTTGAGAGCCGACATAACAACAGCAGCACCATTCATACTAACCTCGAACTACCGTGAATATTTATCAACAATCCGTTATCACGCAACTGATTGATCATGGCTTGCATGACTTGATATTGAGTCTCAACTACACGCCCTTTGAATTCAGACTTGTAAAAATAGCTACCACCCTTGTGAGTAAAATTACAACCATATAAATCAACTTCTCTAGCCCCCATCATCCATGCAAGTTGCAACGCACAACAAGAAATCGTACCTCTATACATTAAGAAATTGAATCGACTGGCTGGCAAGACGTCTTTGAAAGAACGATACTTAAACGTTATATGTGGTGAAACCGGCCTTGGAACTTCCGGAATGTCACGACGTTTATGGACAGGAACGGCCATCCGCACCAAATCTGGAAATGCGATATCCGGATATAATTGCTTATCAGTCGTGGCTATAAGCTCAGCTATAACGCGAATGTTAGAACAATTAATATTAAACCATTCACGTGCTGGAGCATTATGGTCACCAGCTAAGAAATAATCATACCGTGGCCCCAATAGAGCAGCACCGTTAACACCAATGCTAATCTGAGCATTGCCGGGGTATAAATCAGCACTCGGACCAGATCCAACAACCGCTATACGTGCACCTGGGTGTTTGTCCCACAGATTCTTAATCACTGTTTACCACAACAACAAGCCAGTAGACGGCGAAGGAGATGGAGATGGAGCCAAAGAATGTGAAGGAGACAACACGCAACCCTGCGACGAGAATTGAGTTCTAATGACCTGCGTAGCCTTACCAAGCCATTGCAACTGGCCACAATTGTTACCAGTCGGACGATCATAAGCTCCCAAACTAGCAATGCAACCAGGGAATGCAGATTCCATTGAGGTGCCGTATGTGGACAGATCATAACCATTAATCGTGCTATCAATCAGCAAGATACAATAGTCGCCGGACGATGGTGGACCAATTAACGTAAATGCCTCAACTGCCTCTGTAGAAGTGAAAGTGTTAGCCGGAGACGTTGAACTATCACGAATAATAGTCCATTCAGTTGCTGTCGAGTCAGTGGGCCAAGGTTGAAGTGCTGATTTCGCCGTATGGGCTGGATCACCAGTGACATAAGCACCAGGGTGTTGGAAATACGCACACTTCACATATGAGCAATCCTCAGAGTTAGACATCAATACCGACCACGCATCCAACTCCTCAACCCATTGAGCAGTTGCTAAACCAGCCGCATCCCTGTAGCACGGCACATAACCGTAACCCAGTGACACATTACCAACTACCACCATGTAAATGTTACTAAACGCCGGCGTAAACGACAACGATGGATTCGGCGACAACGATAGCTCCAATGAGGCAGACAACGCCGACTGCGACATGGATGGAGAAAATGATTGTGAAGGAGAGAACGACAATGACAATGACGGAGATTCAGAACTTGTCTCCTCCGACAACGATGGTGACAACGACAATGACGGCGACGGAGACAATGAAAACGCCGACATGGACGGTGAAAACGTCCCAGAAGGCGACAACGACATAGACGGCGACAGAGGTGACAAAGACGCACTGACGCTCGGTGGGAACTCTGGCTCAGCACCAATCTTACTACCAATACGATACCCAAGACAGCACGACCGGCCAGTAATATTCACTTGAACATGGACAAGTACGACACCAGACCCCTGCATTCTGAACGTAATGCTTCCAGGTGCAGCCGCCTCCTTGTAACTCGGACCAAGAAGCTCTATACCATCTTGCTGTACAACTTCTGCAGACCAACGGAACGGGCACTCTGATTTAGACGGTGGCGGCGGACAATCTAAAGTGAATCCAGGAATCTCGTTAACCGGTTGATCATTCAACATCGCGTTACGAGCTTCATCACAAATAGAATCCCAATCGACCCGAAACCTCAACGTCGTTTCAGTATCACCAGTCTGCGGAGCAATAATTACTCTCTGCTTGTACAGATGAGTTCCACCATCCAACGTACAAACAGCTTGCTGATCAGAATTCGAAGGATCACCGCAACTAGAAACGTTACCGTCACTGTCAACAATGTAATCATTAAAATGAAAACCGTTCTGAACCTCTAATTCAATTGGACAATCACAATCGCAACATAACCCAGGAACAGGGGGCGGTTCCAAGATAGCAGTACCACCAGTTGGCGAGATGATAGGGAGCTGCTCATTATTGATATTGGCACAATAAAAGAAATCATCCTGGCAACACCGTTCACCAGGAGGTGTAGGTGTAGCAATGCCCCACGGATACCTAGGATCACGTGGCTGTCTACTATCAGGGGCGGGCCAGCTTACATCAGCAGCAGGGACAGCAGTAAGAGGAGTCCACAAAAACTGACTGCTCGTCCAATGTCTCTGACGAATACACGCCTCCATAGGCGTCCAGTCAGGGAATAGAGCCGTTGGACAATTAAACAAATCCGGATGCAGATGGTCTGGTTCATCCAAATAACGTGAGAAATTAAAAACCGTCGTATCCTTGCAAACCTCAGCCACCTGTTTAACAGCAAGGAACGTCAGATCGTATAACTGACCAGTAGACGTAATGCTACACAAATCAGCTTTAATGTTCAATTTCTCAACGCACTGTTTATCGATAATCTTATCGATATAATAGTACAGTGTACCAGCACCCTGCCGAAGGGAAACTAATGCCCTATCAGCCATGATGCTATCATCCGTAGTCGTCATCGTACGAATGTCAAAGAATCTCTTACCAGTAGGGCCTCTAGGGCCAGTCTTACCAATCTGGCCAGCACGAACAGTCCATGTCGCAGTTGGCCATTCTTCAATGACCGAAATCACACCAGTAATTCTACCGGTTTCAGCAGAATGAGCTAGGCTGGTGTTTGGAAGGTCAATTATCTGAAGGCTAGTGTTGTTCCGAACAGTAACACCAGTACCATTAAACGGCACTAACAACTCAATAGCAGGGCCAACACCGTCCTTATACAGACGCAACGAGATATTCGTATCGATATCCGAAAGAACCGGATAATCAATAGGCATTGCCAAGCCAGAAACTACAGCCCGATGAACTAATTCTGGTGGGCCGGGTATGCCAACCTTACCTGTCTTCCCTTTGACGCCCTGCGGCCCACGGGGACCAGCACAGACATATCGAGACAAGAGGGTTGTCAACATCGAACGATTAATCTCAAGTCTCAAATCGTGTGGAGACTCGGCTGAGAAGCTAACCGTTCTATTATGTGATGTTAAATAATACCAATATGAGTCCAGAGCCGGAGCGATCTTGAACAGGCTAAAATCCAAGCCTGAATCAACCATCTCCTGAAGTTGTCTCACCCGCTCATATATATCTGGAGTTATCAGGCCGTCAGTCGTGGATGACACCAAACCTGGAGTCGCAATATACCCCTTACGAATCCAGGCTTTAGTGCCTGTGTCAAACTGGTAAATTACGCCGTTTACGTCACAAACTTGTTGACCGTTCGGGGCATTCTTGGGTAGCTTAGGAACGATAGTAGAGGTCATCAGCCAGCTCTGGATTATGTCGTGATCTGCTTAGCATATATTTCATCACCCATTTGTCGAACTTCCGCGTCCATTCTAAGAAGGACACTGCGATTGAGATGCTTTATCTTGGTGGGGTTAGCATCGATCCAAGTGGAAAAGAGGTGGTCTAGCGGCACGGCATTATCGCATGGTGTCGCGACCTCATCTTCTTTCTCGAAGTTCTCCAAAAACGTGACTTGCCGTGCCCCCATATCCATCAAACGGGTACGGATAGTATCTCTTTCATGCTGGTTAGTCTCCTGCGTCAGCATTACCCTAACCATATTATTCGATACATCCTCCTGCTGTTTTTCAGCAAGAAGACTGTCCAAATATGTACAAAATTGAGGTGGAGGAGTAGTGTCCGGCTTCAGGCGTTTGCCGACTTCCCAAATGTCGATTAATTCATGCTCCCTAGTAACCAGATCATACACAAAGAATCCGTGAGATGAATCACCCTCATCGAATTTAAACGGAATAATGCTACCCGGATACCAAACATTATTCCCAACTTGCTGATGTAAATGAAAATGCCCAGTATAGACGCGATCGAACTTGCTCTTGGAAAAGTCAACGTGAGACCAATCTTGCAGCAAGAAGCATCTATTAAGCTCCGCCGACCTAACGCCAATATGCGTTAGTAGCACGTCTCCAGGTTGATACTGCTTTTCGATCTCGGAAAGAATCTCCATATATGCAGATTCGGAGTACACAAATGGAAGAATCCAAAATCGGCGACCGTCTAACGCCAGCAACTTGACGCCATTAACGACTGTCATCACCTTCGAAAACACACGCAGGCTATTGAGCTCCCACGAATGCTTCTGGAACATGTCATGGTTTCCTGGGAAACCAATCCAATTCAATCCAGTTTCTTTGCATTTAATGAAATAAAGATAAGCCTCACACATGGCGTCGATCGGTACCGACTCACGATCATGAAACAGATCGCCAAGAATGATAGCGGTATCAATATCTTGCTCTGCGGCATACAATCTAAGGGCATCCAACGCCCACAAAACGTCCGCAGTCTTCGTACCCACATCTAAATGGATATCGGCAGCCATGATGATCTTTGACATATCTCAACAATACTAAACAGCCATAATGACAGTAATCGTAATCCCGGCTCGACTAGGTTCAACACGCCTGCAACGTAAAATGCTCCTGCCAGGCCCAGACGGCAGACCACTCATTAAAATCACATACGACAATGCCAAACTGTCTAAAGCTGCCAGAAAAGTAATCGTCGCTACCGACGCACCAGAAATATCAGAGTTGTTCAACCCAAAAGACGTCATCATGACGTCCGACAGCCACAAAAGCGGCACAGAACGCATCCTATCAGTCATAAACCAAAATGACTACGACGGCAGCACAACCATAGTGAATTGGCAAGGCGATGAAGTCACTATGAAAGCCAACGTAATCGACAAATTGATCAGAGTACACCAACTAGGGAAATGCCACATTACAACCCTAGCCGTTCCAATAGAAAGGGCAGAGGCAGAATTAACCAGCGTTGTCAAAGTAGTGACTCGCAGAGACGGCCAAGCTTTATACTTCAGCCGCAATTTAATTCCATATACCGACCAACCAGCCCACCGGTATTTAAAGCACATCGGCATATACGTCTATAGTGCCCAAACAATACGCCGTTTCTGCCGACTACCCTGGTCAGAATTAGAAGCCAACGAAAAGCTCGAACAACTACGAGCACTAGAAGGTGGCCTCACCATCAGAGTAGTATCAGACATCAAAATCGGAGACCACGTCTCCATAGACACACAAGAAGACTACCAACAATACAAGGAAAGTACATGCACTTCGACACAAACATGATCGCACAATATTTCCCGCTAAGCGAATTCCGCGAGGGGCAATATGAAGCCATCGAATATGCCATCAAATCATACGCCAGCGGCAAACGATTCGTAGTAATCGAAGCACCAACCGGATCAGGCAAATCCGTCATCGGTATGACCATCGCCCAATTCTTCGATAGATCATACTACCTCACAATCCAAAAAATCCTACAAACCCAGATCATGGGAGACTTCGACGGCGTACTAAACGTCATCGACCTTAAAGGACGCACCAATTACCCCTGCACATACTACCAACGCAACGAAGACAAAATCCGCCAACGATTCTCAGAATCCAAAGCCAATCAACTACTCATCAACCCACCAGACTGCAACACCGGATTCTGCCGAGCCCACCTCAACAACTATAAATGCTCAGACTGCTTCCCAATAAACAGCACGCCTGAAGAACCACTACCACCAGCATACGTAAACAGCCGCAGCCACTGCCCATACTATCGGCGAGTAGGAGAAACAATGAGTGCCAAAGTAGCACTCATGAACTTCTCCAACTTCCTATTCCAAACCCGAATGACAGAACGGTTCGGACAACGCGAGCTACTAATCCTAGACGAAGGCCACAACGTTGAACCACAACTACTAAGCTTCGTCTCAATAGCCATCAGCGATAAGGACCTACAAAAAGAAGGATTCAACATCACCAACAGCACCATCGCTGAAGAACACGCCATCCACTTCATCGAAAAAGGATTACTAGCCACCGTGGGGGGACTAGTGAAACGTGCTGCAGAAAACGGTGACGCAGAAAAACAAGACTACTACGGACTACTATACCGCCGAATCGAATCATTCCTATCAAGCATCACCGAAGGCGACGAATGGGTAGCGGAAATTACCCAACTGCAAGGATTCAAAGCACTCACTCTGAAACCAGTCTACGTCCGCCGTTACGCCAACAACTACCTATTTAACTATGGCGTAAAAGTACTCATCATGAGTGCCACCATTCTTGACCCAACAACCTTCATGGACTCACTAGGCATTGACCCAATTGAAACGTCAACCTACCGCATGTCCAACAGATTCCCCGTAGAAAACCGCCCCATTTTCTACACCCCAGCAGCACGTATCGTTGGTGGTAAAGCCAAACAAGCAGAATGGGGACCAAAAATCGTAACCAAAATCGACCAGATCCTCGCCAAATACCCAAAGATGAAAGGAATCATCCACACCCACAACTTCTCCATAGCGGATGAAATAATGGGAAAATCGAAGAACAAAAGACGCATGCTATACCAAAAGAACTTCGATTCCAAAGAACAAATGCTGGCAGAACACTCACGACGAACCAACTCAATCATCGTAGCCCCAGCCATGCACGAAGGACTCGACCTCAAAGGTGACCTCAGTAGACTACAAATCATCTGCAAAGTCCCATGGCCAAACTTCTACGACGACAAACAATTGGCCCGCCGTGTAGAAATCGACCGACGATACCTAAGCTGGCTAACAGCACTCAAACTATGCCAAAGCACCGGACGCTCAATCCGCAGCGAAACCGACTGGGCTCACACATTCGTCATTGATGAAGGATTTGACGACTTCGTTCGGCAATCCCACGATATCATCCCACGCTGGTTTCACGAATCAATCATATCAGACGCATCATACATCGAACAACTAACCGCAGGTGTAGCATGCTAGACTCAGTACTTCTATTCCTAGGCATTATAGAAGACGCCAAAGCCAACGGGGCATGGGTGGACGTCAAACCAATAACCGCCCACGCTCAAGAATTCGACCGTCATTACATGTTTGGACGTAATCCAGACGATCATGATGACCCAATTTATGAAGCATACAACTCAACAATAAGTATCAACGCTAAACTACGTGTCTCAAACTACTTGTCACTAGGCCGAGAAGACATAGGAGTGTTCGGATCACACAAACAAGACACATATTATTACTACTATCACTTCGACGAGGGGTATTATAAGTACATCGGCGTCTACTACTTCATGAACGATAGGGCCTACGCAATAAGCCTACCATGGATACCATCAACAGATCACCTGCAGTATGCGGCACCGACAGAACCAGAAGAACTAAAAATGTTCAACCTGTGCTTCACAGAACATGAAATGGCAGGTGAAAAAGGGATACGATTGTATGTGCTAGACGTCGCATGTGCACATATCAACGCCGGAACAATAGCAATTAGAAATGGCAATATTGCCGAAGCTAGAAAGCATTACAATTCGGCAGCCACAGCCGTTAAAATGTTCACGTACGTAATCAGTAAATTATCCGATGAAAACCAAGCACGATGTGCACCGGTAATCAGCACGTTCACAGCTAAAATCGACAGTCTTCACGGCAAGCTTAAATGGCATGAAACCCAGTCTCTTACTTTACCGACCAACTCTGGGTCACCGCAAGTTAAATAACTTATCTCCCACTTGCGATAACTAACATGCCGCTCCAAGCGGATGACCCCATCGTCTTGAATTAAGACCTTGGCAATTCTGGGATTCCCATTAGTCCAGAAGATGAGTGTATCTGGACCAATATATGATTGGATATATGCCGACTTGAATAATCTATTCAAGTCCTCGGACAGTACTCTCATGACCAACGACACGGCTTCTCTTTTACTCTTTCCGGAGGGGCGTTCTGGCACGCACTAGGCCCAGAGAACGCAAGAGAAGCCAAAGGAAAGCCCTACGAGCGTTTCAGAGGGTTATAATATGCGTCAAAGAACTCATAAAACAACTTTTCGAACTTTGGCAGAAAATCCGGATCAGATAAATGAAAATCCCCACGCGGCCTCACTTTAGGCAAGGAATGCATAGTAGAGATAAACCACACAGAAGAAACAGTAACCGTATCACCATCCACCACGACAACCAAATCAGCAGTTGACTTCCGCCCATGCAACTTCACCATAATTTCAGAGCCGCCGCTCTCAACAGAGCGACGGCCCTGAAACTGACCGCTAACGCGAATGATCACGGAAGTCAGCAACTCAATCGCCGCCACAACCTCCTCCACAGGAAGAACCACACGACGAACCGCCGCATGATGCACCCCCAGAATCACCGCCGCATGATGCACCCCCAGAATCACCGCCGCACGATGCACCCCCAGAATCACCTGAATCACCCCCACACGACGCTCCACCCGAATCACCATCCGGAGCAGGACCAGGATCAGGAGCCTCACACGAAAAAGACTGCGACTCAGCAGCTACATCAGACCCATAATGGTAATGAGTACTAGTAGGCTGCTCATCCATCACAGCATCAAGAACCAAAAACGTAGTCAACGGATCATACGAATCATACGTATCACGCACAAAATTCGCAGACCCACAACCAGACGCACCAGGAGCTCCAAACGTCTTAGCATACAACCGCTTCGTCTCGCGGTAATTATCAAGATGCGAAGAAGGACGCACCTGACACGGATCTAAAGGCGTATGCCGCAAAACACGACCAAACACCTTATCACAATCATTCGCATACTTCTCAGTATGCAATAAATGAGTATGCCAAAACTCGTCCAAATCCTCAGACCACGGTACAATCACCTGATTAGGATTAGCCGCACACAAGAATAGAAACTGACGATACTCATGCTGAAGCTGCATGGCATAATCAGCGGCATTCCTCTTCTTACAGAACTGCCAAAACCGCAACGAGCCCTGATACTTAAGGAGCCACTTCAAACGGATCTTCTCAAGATCAAGGCCACGAATACAATTCCACTTTTCTCTATGCGTAGACATTCACAACTCCAAAATGTGACCACTACTCACTCAACAACCTATCCAACTCTGTATCTACCGACTGAAACTCATCAATTTCAGCCTCATCCATCTCAGGTTGAACAGGTGACACAGGCTCCGGAGCAGCAGGAAACGCACCGGGAGCCTCAACCAATAATTGCCCGTTCTGACGAACAATCATATTGCGAATCTCATCAAGCTCCTCAAGCGTATAACGACGCCAACGCTCAGCAACGCCATCAGAGAAATCAGTATACTGCTGCAACTCGTAACTAGCCATCCCATGGCGACGAGCAACACTATCGAACCACCCAAACTGATGGTCATGCGGACGAAGCTTCAACATCGGACGATCAAGATCATCACGAGCAACATTCCCCTCCTTATCAAGCTTAAGCTCAATATGTTCAAGCTCATGATCAATAAGAGCATCCTTACGATCATCAGCAGTCACAGACCACTTCTCATGATCAATCGTGATCTCAGCATCAGCATGACCCTGAGCCCGCAACTTAAATGAATTAATCTTAACGACAGCAGCAGCCGGGTAACCACCATGCTTAACCGTAACCGCCGCTGGATCAACCTCGCCATTCTTATCTGGCTTAGGCTTAGCAAAAAGAATGTCGACAGTCACACCGACGTCAACCAAATGACCATGATAGAGCTTAAGCATGGTCTCACAGATACGGTAACACTCAGCATTCGCTTTTTCGTAAAGAGGCATCGGTGCATCCTACAAGTGAACTATGGACAAAAACCACAGTTACTTACAATACACTCGTCTTTACCAAGAACTGTACCAACTTCCCAGGCAACTCTGGGTCAGCTAGAGAGAATTTACCCCTACGATCCAGATAGCAATTCTTTTTCTTATCTGCATTTTTGGCAACGACGTGCAGTGAACTAGATTGCACCACATAAAACACTATGCTGTGCTTGTGATTCTTAGAACGGTAAGAGACTACATGGCATATTGGATCATACACCCAATCGTAAAACCACCTATCTGAGTTCAGATCCACGAAACTCTTTATGGCATTGGCCATAATTATACCAATGCCGCCATCCGTAGCACGCAAAAGCTCCATCCTGGCTTCCAAAACGCTATTCATCAGTGTTCAATCGTCCATAAAACGATGCGTCTCGACGTCCCAATCAATCTAAACAGAGAAACATGAAAATCACTACCTAAGTGTGACCACCAGCTCCGACAATACCGATCGTCTGGAACAGGCTGGTCGTAATCAAACGACCACAAATCCCAAGGAAACAAATGGTAAAACGTAGGATTAAGCCCATTATCAACAAGCGGTGCAGTGATCTGCTCCAAATTCGGATGAAGGTTATTAGGCAAACCCGGCCTAGCTAAAGAACGCAAGAAGTTGAACACAATCGGGTGATAATGATCGTTGGACGTAAAACAACGCACCGGACGATCATCAATCCGCTCCAAAAAGATTGTAGCCATCACCCTCTTTGACCCATCTGAGATCGACCAATTGAATTGGTATTCACGGGTCTTCAACACTGCCACCAGCAACTTTTCAGTCATTTGTGGGTCAGCATACAGAATCCGTGTGCCATCCCTCGAATGTGGGCTCACAACGACCTGATCTTCCTGCACCTGCACCGGGATGGTACTAATATAATCAGTTAGGTATGAAGATGTCTTAGCTGCAACATGAAGAGTGTCAACATCCGGCACATCATTATACCCAGGCAGATATGTAGAATCGATGCCATAAGCGGCTAACCGCTTCCTGAGAGGCTCAAGAACAACGTCGCGATACATCTCTCTAGACATCGATCTTCCCAATTAAAGCAGCTTCAAGCTCAACAATTCGCTGGCCCAGAGCCTCTACCCACTCCTCTTTAGTCTTGAATTTACCAACGTAACGATCAAGAACCTTGTCGACATCAGGGCTGTACGGACTAACCTTCTCCACCTCATCAGACAACATCTTCCAACCTCTTAGTAGCTGCTTCCATAATTCTAGAAATGTCGATCGACAATCCTACCGGCCAAATTGAATCGTCTAAATGGCCAGAAATATCAGAAATCACTTTACTGACCAACTGCGGATCGGCAAATGATATCTCATACTCATCTCGCATCTTCATCATGCAGGAGAATGAACCGTCACTAGGTATTTCCCCCACCACTGTCGGCATATCAAGGCTATATGACACCCTCAACTTCACGCGATCCTGCAGGACCTCTAACTTCCATCCAGGCAACTTAGGGTGGGTCAGCACGATATCCATACTATTAACGCAAGTGGCCTGAGCATTTAACTCAGGCCACTTAGCATTAATCGCATTTATGAGAATCGTCTGAATATTATCCAGTGACTTCAACGGTAAGTCCCCACTTCCAACGATCGCCACGAATCACCCTGTCACAGACGTCTTCTAAAACCACAATGTTCGTAATCCGAACAATGAAACGAGCGGCATAAGCTGGCATTTTCTTAGCCGGAATTACTCTCCGCCCAAGACGAGCAGCCTGTAATTTATCAACGAGATCCGGCTCATCAATGACCGTCCCATCCTCCATATAATACGGAGTGTACGACGGACCACGGAAACCGATCGCTTCCTTCACACGGAGTGACTGCCCAATCTTAAACGGGCAGAACTCCATCAACCACTCCTTCACGGGTTGCACAACTTCCGTGACCCCCTGGAGAGTGCACGAACCATCTGGAAGCTTCTTCCAGACTTCTTCAATCGTAACGTTCGTCGTACCACGACTCTTCCGCCAACGAGTGAACTTGCCGTTCCCGTTGTCCTCAATGATGAGATCACCATCGACACGGTGCGAAGCCTGCCTACCGACGCAGAGATCACGAATCCCGTCAGAATGAAGCAGAATCGGCTTGATTAGATCGCGAGCAAGAGTAGCTGTCATAATTCCTCCTAAAGTGACAACTAATTAATAGCAAAGACAGAGCTACTTCATAATCCCATACTTCTTCAAGACAGAAATAGGAACTCTGTATAGCTCATCTCTATTAGCTAACCCCTCAGCCAAACACCATTCGTTCAACCCGACAGTGCGACAAAACCCATCCCAATCACCAACGTTGTCAGAGATGTAACCTAGCGGCAACGATGCATATTCAACCACTTCCGGCGTATCTGGCTCGATGCACGCCAACGCCCGCAACTCTGGGAGGACGTCGCCAATGATTTCATAACCATGCGACCATTCCTCCAACTTCTCAATGAGTTCACGAAACCTCGATTGACGATCAGCATCTTCTTCACGCAGTTTGTGAATTAATGAGGATTCAAGGTAGAACTCCATATTGATCGGAGGATTATACCCCTGCTCAATACAATCATCCTCAAATTCCTTATACTGCTCAAGCAGTTCTTTGAATGCTTCGCGTGACATAATCCCTCGCCTCCGATTCAAGCAATAGACAACGATCAGCCCACTCATTAACTTGGGCAGCATCCTGATTCAAATCATCTTCATGGTCAGACGCCGAAATTATCAGATCGCTCACGACATCAGGCGTATCAGAAACGTCAATGATTTGCTCAGCCCACGATCTCAATTGCTTCCGCAACTTAGTAATCACGAAATCACGGCAACTGGCAGATTGTAACGTGTTAACAATCTTCCCATCCTGGAGATTGATCTTGGTCCCACAAGTGAACGTAATAGTGACAGGATGATCGATTAAAATGGAGGCGGTGCATTCTGGGCACCTTGCAATGGCCATGTTTTAGCTCTTTCTGCAATTTCATCGATCCATTCGTTAGCCCTATCAAGCAACTCTGGATCAGATAAATTCACATATAAAGTGTCGTCACCGTGCCATGGGGCCGGTCTATCCAACCCCATACGATTAGAAACCTGAAACCGTATCCCATCGGGTTCGAAAATGGCTATCCCACGATATCGGGTTCTAACGCCCGCGTTAGGATCGTCAAATTCACGCGGCTTCCTATAATACACCGTGACAGCATCGACACGCCGCGTGCTGACAAAGAATCCACGATCAGCCACAAGTTGTGCTATTATTTGCTGTATCACTACAACGCCTATTGTATTCGCTCAGCACCCACACAGACCACAACTTAAGCAAATTCAAAATCTTCTGCAATAACTCCGGATCAGACGGCAGCATAAACTCCTTGTGCCGAATATTAAACTCATTCGGCCAAACGAGATGCACAACTATCTCATTGCCCTGAATGGAGATCCTAGCAATCTGCCCATGCATGTGAACCACATTACCATACCTATCAATCGTGCGATATTTAATAATCTGGCGGTCACGAATAAAGACATTCAAGAACTCATAAGGAATCGGACCATGCATGTACGGCTTTTGCCAAGACTGGCCATCATCACAAACCGAGCATACGACAGAATACCCATTGGCAATTAAAAACCGCTTCAAGGCTAACACAAAACGAATCATCTATATCCAGCCTGTGCAGCCGTCTTCTCCAACCACTCCTCAAACGCCCCTAGAAGTCGCGGGTCAGAAATGTTCACCGAATCATGCTCCATCCCTATCTGAGAAGATGCGTTACGACGATTTGGGTCCTTCCGTTGAAACTCCACCGAATCATCGTAAAGAATAACCCGACCAACCCAACCAAATAAATGGCCAATAGGAAAGATACAAAGCACATGCTTAGCCGACATCGGAGATTCTTGCGTATGCCCCACTCGATCGGCAATACGTTGTCGTAACAGTGTAAGAATCAACTCACGTCGCCCAACTACTCGGTTTGGCATATTTCTTGTACCATCCAATCAACGTGTCAACGACGTCTGGGGCCATCATCGACACGGCCAACGGACCAGACTGCTTCGTAGTATCCCACTTTTCCCAGCCATGGACAGCATCAGGGCTGAAATAAAGCATCACAAAAGGCGAACCTGCCTCATCATCAATAAGACGCAACCGGCAATGCTTTTGTCCACCACTCTGATACCAATATGAAGTATGATCAAGCTTAAAGCCACGCTTCTGCAACAACCCACGCAAAGCCTCAATCCACAAATCAGGAAGCTTAGTAGTGGTCAGCATGGCGGTTACTCCTGTTCTTCACCGGCTTGTCATATGATTCTCGCAACATCCGAACCCAAACCGCACTTAACGACTCATTCTCAGACGTAGACCACGTCCAAAGCACCCCAAACACAAACCAAATCCAAATAACTGCAAAAATCCAAACAATAGCACATGCGGCCACACCGAGATACCACATACATATTTCAGGATTAGTATAGACAGCCTTAGTCGGATCATCAAGCTCCACCTGCCCAATCAAAATGGAACCATAATAATTCGGAATGTCAATATGCAACAACCAAAGCGTCGTCCTGAACGGGTCAATGAACGCCCGAACTAAACCAAAATGCATGCTATTGGTCACGCTCTCCATCGGACGATGCACCAACCCAAGCAAGACCGCAGCAATAGTCATGCAAGTCAACAACATCCGCAAATTGAACCTCATACTTCCTCCACCAACAAAGTGCAATCCTGCAACAACGCCCTATGCGGATTAGACTCACACCAACGAGTCTTGTAATTCAACGACACGACCTTATACGATTGCCAACCATATTCAAAGACACTCCCCGGCTGCATAGGCTCATTCGGAGAATAACCCAAATCCACGCCAGCAACAGTAATGGTAGAGTACAACATACCAATTATTAGCCGGAGCACGACCCAGGATAAAGTTGCAATCGCCTAGTCTCCTGTCGAATCAATTTCTCAATGTGATTACTCATATATAGGTGAAGTACCACGATCAATGCCAGCTTTCACCCTCTTGAACCACACTCGAACATCATCCAACAATTCCGGATCAGACACATTCCTCTCAAAGAAGCACGAATATCCACAAATCTCACCACGATCGAGAACCTTGTATCTCACATGCAAATAGATTGCCGAATTCTCACACTCAATACCAATAGTTGTACGATAGCCAGAACTGGTCCTAGCCTCAAGGCCCGCCTTAACAAACTCGTTACTGATCAAATCGGAGAGCAAACTCACTGCGGCAAATCCCTCGGATCAGGATTATCCAAAGCCTCACGAACCATCCTTAAGTGCTCAACCGCACGCGAGAGTACACCATAAAAATGCAATGCACCCTCCGTCTTCTCCATTAACTCATCATAAGAGAAAGCGTACCCCCTGTCCCTAAAATCACCATACTTCAAATCGAACGGAATGATCGCATCTTTTTCACCATCATTCGTACCCCACCGCGTTTTCCGACAATGAAACTTCGACCACTCCTTAATCCACACAGTGATATTATCATCACTACACGTACAATGATCATCTAACCAAACTATCTGACGACGCTTTTCCAATTTCTCCCCATCGAACGCAACTACTTCCGATACCTCTTCCTCTGCCCAAATAGAATAATCGAGGTCCCCGTACTTCAAGCTACGATCACGACTATTCGCCCCAATCATCAGCAAGCCGTCATAGATCTCATCGAACAAGTGCAAATCATTCTTAATGCGGATGCCCCAATACTTGTTCATCATCCATTCGTGGCTTAACGTGGTGCAATCCCCACTTGTCGCATCTAAACCGAGCAAAATGCTGGCAAGGGCTTCTGAAACTACGGCAGTTTCGTGAACGTCAATCTGTTCGCAGAGTTGTTTGGCTAGATTAGTACCAACTTCACGGCCAAGGTCTATCTTACGACGATAGTTGTTCATGTACTCTTCCATTTCCTCGTACGTCTCACCCATCATTCAACCTCGTCTTCATCCTCTTCAGCCATGAGTTGGTCATACGTCGTCCCGCCATCAGCTATTAAGCACTCTTCGGAGCAATAGCCTTCAGATAATGGGTGGAGATCACGATCCCAGCCACAATTGGAGCAGTAGTGGCCAACGTTCTTATTACACCGCTTACATCGCATCAGTCGGACTCCAACGGTAGGACTGGCGTAATGCAAGTGGCCATCATCACCCCCTCTTTGAAGCCGGGGCAACTTGGTTCTGTATCTCGATAGCGTGCACCCATGTTATTCCTCTGTATATGGTTCTGCCACGTCTAATACCATTCTAGCATCGCGAGGATTCTTTTGTCAGTATATAAAGCCCGTTAGTGTGTTTACATATCCAACTGTACCGATGGCGTAAGGCTCTAGTGGGCACATTTGTTGACTCATTAGGGGGTGCGAGAAGCCGGGATACCGTACAGCAAGTCCTACAATGGGGCAATTGGGATTCAGAACCCCTTTCCGTGGCAACACTCATTCATAATTCCTCGCTCTGCTTTGTGGTTGCAACGAGGGCCGACCAGAACGATCATACCAGTCGGGGTGTTGGAAGGACATTGTAGTCAGTTTAGTGACGACTTGAATAGTTGGTGTTGATAGTTAAGACTTCTGTGGTGGAAGTTAGTAGCATAAAATTGTTAAGCGTCCCAAAATCATAAAACCTGTGTTAAGGTTGGTTTTGGGAGGCAGAAACCACTGGAGTATCTTGACAATTACGCCACGCCGCGTGAGTATTTAAGATTAGTCATCTTAAACTACCAACGGACACTCAAAATGATTCGTCACATCTACACAGACGGGGCATGCTCCGTGAACCCCGGTCCAGGTGGATGGGCCTATGCGATCATCGACCCCGTAACTGATGAAGCAGTCCACCACGATTCAGGTTGCGTTGAAAAATCAACCAACAATCGCATGGAACTGCAAGCAGTGCTCGAAGCACTATCTGCCTTAGAAGAACCAGCATACGTGGAATTGTACTCGGATAGCGAGTACGTATGTAACGGTGTGTCAAAATGGATCTACAAGTGGCAAAAGAACGACTGGAAAATCAGTCGTAACAAGCCGCTCAAGAACGTTGACCTCTGGAAAGAAATCTACGTCTACCTCAAGTACCACCACGTCTCACCCAATTGGGTTCGTGGACATTGTGGCAATGAACATAACGAGTTCGTTGACTCACTCGCGGTTGAGGCTTATCAGCCTTTGCTTACTCGTGAAAGAGTATCCTACTAGTCTCATTTATCGCACAATTTACTTCCACATTGAATCAATCGATGGGTGTGTGGTATTCTATGAGAAAATTGGCGGGATGATGCGGGTATTCTGGAAGAAGTCACTATTCGTAGCTGACATCTCCGTATATGAGGATGCCGCACACGTTGTCATTAGATCTGGAACGTGGCCATATCCTTATGCTGATTTGAACATTAATAGCCCCAGTTTGCTTGAAGACATCTCGAAAATTATCGCTGAGGTAATCTCAGAGTTTTCAGGTCGTACAAACTCTACTTGTAGTGAACTGAAACCAGGATAATTCCTAAGATGTCCCTTGCACAACGTCTAGACGAAGCTTTCAACTATAATCCATTACGGTTTTCCACATTCGCACGTTACAATGGGAAGATCGTGGTAATTCTCCAATTTGGAGAAGAAGAATCGATCATTCGGGCTCTACATGATGACTCATCTAGAACCGTCCCAACGAGCGAACTAATCCCTTGGGAATCTGCTGAACGCCAGAAGCCCGTCGCTAACGCGATGGTGTAATTCTTCAGCATTTAGAGCCGCTTTAAGACGCATAGCTCCATCCAGCGTCAAACCAATAGATGATTGGTGTTGGCCATAGTCGTCAACCACGACATATGTGCCTTGGTTCTGTCCATCGTCAGTATAATCATATGGCATGGACTATTCTAGCGTAGTACGGTTCGTTTCTGAACCTATTATCCTTCTGTATTCTAGAAGGCATGATCGAGATTCAATCTGTCCGATTCCGTAACTTCATGAGTTATGGAGATTACGATACCGTCGTTGATTTTACGAACCTGAAGCAATGCTTTATCCAAGGCACTGTACTAGATGGCGAAGACACTTGGCCGAAGAAATCGAACGGGGCCGGGAAGTCATCAATTAGTCAGGCAATATTGTGGTGCCTATCTGGGTCTACTATGCATAGTGCTAACCCCGGAGCCGGGATTAAGCACTGGTTCAATGATGAGGATTGCCTGGTAGAGGTGACTCTGAAGGATGGGTCGCAAGTAACACGCACCAGGTCCGCAACTGGACATACAGAATTATTCCATCGTAAGAATGGGATGGAGTTGCTTGATTCTGCCCTATCAACTACGAAGAATCAGCAGAAGGAATTGGAACGCCAATTAGACTTCAATTATGATATATTCTGTGGTTCCGTTTTCTTATCTCAGCATCGCAACAAGTGGCTGCAGATGAGTGAGCCTAAGCGGAAACAGTTATTCGAACAGACTATGGGTCTAGACCGATTGAGCGTTTATGCTGAGGCTGCGAAGTCCAAGAAGTCTGAGTATGAGGTGCAGGCGGATCGAGTAAAGGCATTAATGGCTGCTAAGAATGAGGCGATTGACGATGTCAATAAGCAGATCGATACTATTCTAGAAGCCAGTCTACAGTTTACGACCAAATTGAATGAAACTCGGGCATCTAAACTTGCTGATGCTAAGGTGTTTCGGGATAAGGCAGCTCAGACGGAGTCGATTGATCTTGCAACGCTACGGGCTAAATGGGCCGTAGTTACGCAGATTGAATCGAAAGTTGCTGAGCTGAAGAAACAGGTGGCTAGTACTGATGCTGAGATTTCTGCATTGCGGCTGGCTGACGCGAATGCTAGGGTGGAGCAGGAGTCGCAGATTAGTGCGTGGCAGTCGAATATTACTACTCTCCAGTCGGAATTGCATAAGAGGACTTCTGCTGCTAACACCACTCTTCAGAACGAGAAGAATAATTTATCCAAGCAGCATGAGATGGTTAAATCTGGGTTGACGGAGGCCATTACTCCGATTAAGCAGAAGTACGGAATTGCCGTCGCTGCGGCTGAAGCTGCCAAGAAGTTGATTGCTAATTGGGAGGCTAAGGATGGTCAGATTTGTTTAACGTGTGAGCAGGAAGTGACTAGTGATCATGTCCATGACAAGATTGAGGATGTTCGGGCTGAGTTGGCTCAGCATCTGTCTGAGGTGGACTTACTTCATAGTGCCATTGACCAGTATAATGCCACTATGGCTCAATTAGAGTCTCAGCTACAGGAGTCGTATACTGAGGCGGAGAGGGACGTTGCTGACAATCTTGCTGTGTTGACTTCTAAGTTGTCTGGTGGTATTGCTGGGTTGGAAGCGAAGATTGCGGGTGCTCGTGGTGTGGCCGTTGCTGATCATCAGGGTGAGATTCGTGATTTAACGGCTAAGGCTGCGAATTTGCGGACCACGCTGGCGGCGGTGGAGTCGCGTTTGGCCACTGGTCGTCCGTCGATGACTGTGGAGGCGGCGGAGTTGGAGGTGGGGAGGCAGGGTTTGTTGTTGGAGAAGGCGGCGGCGTTGGAGGCTGAAGCTGATGCGGTGTTGTTGGAGCAGAATCCGCATGATGCGTCGTTGTTGCGTGGTCGGTTGGCTACGTTGGAGAAGGATGTTGTTGAGCTTGTGAGGGAGTTAGAGACGATTAGTGTGTCTTTGGATCACATGCAGTATGTGTATAAGGCATATAGTGATCGCTCTAAGATTAAGGGTTATATCATTTCGAAGTATAAGGGGTTCTTTAATGCTCGGTTGGAGCATTATCTTGATCTTTTTGATCTTGATGTTAAGACTCAGGTGAGTGATTCGCTTACTTTAACTAGTAATTTGTGGGGGCATGCGTTTCAGTCTGGTGGTGAGCGTGCTCGTACGGAGATGGCGATTACGTTTGCTGTGTTTGATTTGCATACTGGTGTACATGGGCGGCAGAGTAATTTGTTGGTTCTTGATGAGCCGGATGAGGGTATGGATGAGGTTGGGATTCAGGCTTTAATTGGCATCATCCAGACTGAGCTTGCTCCGCGTTTTGATACCATTCTTGTAACGTCGCATCGTACGTCGTTCAAGGATGTGTTTCCGAATAGTATTAGTGTTGAACGTGTTAACAGGATGTCTAGGATAGCAGAAATAAGATGAGCTACATGCAAGATGTCATTGAGGATTTTAATTACCTGTTTTCACTTACCGCTACGGATGTGAAACCTCGTGCGATTATTACTGGGTATTTCCGCCGAATCAAGGATTTGGAGAAGGAAATTGCGGATGACCCTACCTGTGAAAAGGCGAATAGGTTGGCTATTAACGAGCTCCGTAGTGAGATCGTAACGTCAAACGTTCGTTTGATTGCTAAGTTGGCTATGAAGATGGGTCTTGATCCTGCTCACGCTTCGAAGTGGCATTCGGCTGGCTGTGTGGGTTTGGTGAAGGCATTGAACACGTTTAATGTCGATTTTACTGTCAATGACAAGCCGGTGGCCTTTACTACATATGCTTGTAGGTGTATCCAAATCGAATTACTCCATGAGCTTGAGCACCATGGTGGTATGTGGTCCACTAATATGACCAAGAAGATTTGGGCCACGACTAAGGCATTGGAGTTCCTTGCCCGCAATGGTATTGTTAATCCCACGGATGAGGAATTATTAGATGCCGTGAGGAAGTGCTGGGAGATTCGTCGTCAGAAGGAGGGGAAGGATATTAAATCGACGTCTCGGCACGTTGTTCCGTTGATTACTACGAAGCAGGATATGCAAGTGTGTCGTCGTGCCCAGGCGGTTGTGCAGGTTGACATGTTTGGGAAGACTAGCTCTAAGAGTGGCCGCGATGGGATTTGGGAACCATCGGCTGAGCACAGTTACGATCTTGACGATGTAGATAATAAGGAATTAGTCCAGATTATCCTTGATTCTGTAGATGATAGGACTAGGGAGATGATGGAGCTCCATTTTGGTTTGATTCCTGGCAAGGACCCTGTTCTGCAAAAAGAGATCTGCCAAATATATGGTGTAACCAAGCAGCGGGTTTCTCAAATATTTAAAGAGGTTGGGAAGTCCGTCCGAGCCAATTTTTCATCGCCTTATGAATCATCAGTTTGTCGACAAACTAAGAAGTTCCCTAAACACGGAAGTAGCTCGTCGGCTGCTGATCCGGTACTTCGTGTCTAAGGGGTTTGACGATTTCGATCGTCTCGTTTATCCGCCTGTGATTCAGGATCTGCCTTTCATGATCCCTGAAATGGCGAATGTGGTAGAGGTGATTCCTTACACGCGGAACATTGATTTGTTCCAGGATACTGCCCAATTGGGGTGGAATCTATTCGTTCTTGGCAGCCAGCGTCAGTATCTGGGTGAGACGTATCACTACAATCTGCAGGAATTAGCTATGCAGATTACCCAGGGGCAGATTCTTTCAGAGGATCGTCAAGCTACCCACCAGATGACCCCAAGGTCCATCATCCATTTTGTGACGAGGGTTCTTGGAACTCATCAGGGTGGGCACTTGAACTTGACGCCTAGAACGAACCAGTTCGCCAATCAATTCCAGATGACTGGGTTGAATGGCGGAACTAGTTCGTTCTTTTCTCACCGCTCTCAGCTATAGACGGCAAGCATCGCGTGCCGGATGACTACTGAGTGAGCTTTAATGTCTTTGGCGGAGCAGTTTAGAAACTCTGCCATTTTACTCTTGCGTGGAATCCCGTTAGTGCGGTTATATCCATCGGGGTACTTGTCAATGAAGCGGGAGTAGGAGTCACCCACTCCAGACATGAGGTCGAAAATCTCTCTCGTTCTACCATGTGGCAATTGAGAGCGGATTTTGCTTAGGCGATCGTTGGCTTCGATCTGGTTTATGCCATCGTCTTGCATATCTCCTCCAGAGATTTGGCTAATTACATCTGGGGAGTCTTCGTGCTTGCTAGACTCCGCAGTATTACCAACTAGAAATACTGCGTCGTTGCATGCGACATCCAATTGGATTAATGGGGCTTGCCCTTGGAGGTCGCTGATGAGTAATCCCTGATCATCGAATGAGAACCTGACTGGTGCTGAGTTCTGCACTTTGGCTACCAGAGCCAGGATTTTTACGCTGGCGATAAGGGGTAGGGCCAGCGGGTTGCAGTAGATGCGGTAGTGGCCATCCCGTGGATTATCCTCTACCACGTAGCTGTGTTCTAATCCATATTCTTTCAGGACGCCTACTATCGCTTTGGCGAGCAATTGGTCGGCGACGTCTACTTGGGCGTCCTGTTGTTTACCATGGGTGGTGATGCTGTTCTCGCGGATGATCTGGCGGAAGTAGTTCCAGATGAACATGCCGAAGAATTTCTTGATTTGAGCCGGGTCGTTTAGGATTTTCTGTGGGTCGGCTACCTTCTTGTCGTTGCTTAGTGATTCAATGGGGCTGCTGCAGGTTGGGAGCTCCATATTTTGCGTTGCCAGATGGTTTCTGGTGGTGAGATAGTCTACGTGTGAGACTATATCGCCGGCGATGTAGCTGCTGTCTCCTGGTTTTTCGATTTTGATTTGTTCGCAGTTGGGGCAGACGGAGTAACAGCGGTTGAATGCGATACGCTGCCCTGTCTTGCTTTGGTATCCAGTTTGAGTGCAGCCGCTGCAGATGAAGCTGTATCCGCTGTGGTGGAGGAGGTGGACGACGGCTCTCCAGATGGCTATGTCGTAATCTTGGCGGGCGTTGGTGCGGTCACTGGCGTAGTCGCAGCCAATGGTGCGTCCCAGTTGATGCATAAACATGTGCCGGTGTCCGCTGAGGACGGGGTGATTGGAGATTTCTACGGTTAGGCGTTCAACTTCATTCCGTTGTTCTGTGGTAAGACCACGCATCGTGACGTTCGCGATTGATCCACGAAGGTAGACGATCGGCAGTTGGCGTACACGCGGCATTTTAATGCTCCTTGCGATGTATTGTAGTTGGGTAAGCTTGATGCGGAAACTCACTAACTATGAAGAACCACTACGTTGATTCGACCGAGCTAGAATGCATTTGGTCTGACTGGATTGCCGCCACGATGGCTCCGACGCTGGAGCCGTATCGTGAATTGAGAGCACTTTGGGTAAGAGAGACAGGCGGCATAGAAGGGACATCCGGTCCAGTACAAGGCAATCACTGCATTGTTATTGGCGAGACGTTGATTTACTTTGAAGTAGATCAGCACGTCGTCATTGCCGGGTCTATTAAAACAGATCAAGGCTCGTCTTGCAAGTTACCATTAGAAGTAAGCCTAGATGATCAATTAAAATACGTGCATCTCACTGGAGAGATTGCCCCACCGCCAGGATATAGATGTGTACCAACGGCTAAACAAGCTTGGGGGGAATTAATTGGTAAGATTTCACTGATATGTGATGGAGTCTTAAAGAAGCTTGGCGTTAGGATGGATATCAGGGATGACATTGCTAGCGATGTCATGCTATTGGTAATACGTAAGTTACGGCAGGGTAAATTAAGGTTCGAACCGGGTAAAGCACCAGTTTTTAACCTCTTAACTACCACTCTCATGAATTGTGCATCCAGTTGCTTAGCCAAAGAAAACCGGGTAACCTCTAATAAACATAAGCTAGTGGATGGTCTAGTAAACGGATCAATACCACCAATCTACAGATCACTAGCTATGGTCCATTAACATGTACAAGATAGTTGCACGTCCAGCTGTAAAACGTGTCAACAGGGTAATAAAAGTCCCAAAAGCTGTAACCACCATTCTTCCAAAGGTGGATTCGAAAAGCTTCAAACAAGCAGTGGTTTCTGCACTGCCAAAACGAGCCATTAGTGGTAATCGTTCGCAGCAACCAAAATCGATACTCATTGGTGCTGAACGGAAACTGTCTGTCTCCAAATTGCCAGTTACCAAAGTAAGATCCAACCCATTAGCTAAACCTGCTAAATCCAAAGGCGTAAAGGTTAGCTACGTTAGCAAAGAAGTTACTTCCCAAGACCTGAAAAAAGTAACTGAATTGCGAGGGGTCGGTAGGGGTAGATTCCTCATCATCGTTGGCAACGGACCAAGCGTTAACGAGATCGATCTACGAGCTCTGGCCCAACATCCGTTGATTGATATAATGTCAATCAACAAACCAGTATCGTACATCTGGCCCACTAAATACTGGTTGTTCTGCGATCAAACGCAGTATACCAGACATGAAGGACTATGGGCTGACTATCAGGGCGTCATCTTTAACACGACGTCTATCAAGCATCGCAAGCAGAATTCGATGCAGATTAAGAACATTGGCAATTTCGGTTTCAGTACCGATCTTACCAAGGGATTCCATGTTGGCCGTTCCAGCGTTTATGCTGGCATGCAGGTCGCTGCACATATGGAGTACGATCACACCTATATAGTTGGGTGTGACATGTCACTTGTCAACGGTGCGGCCCACTTCTTTGGATCTAATCCAGATGTATCGCCGGAGAATAGAGCTTCAAGATTCGATAATGAAGCAAGGCATTACGACTTTGCTGCTAACATGCTATCGGCAGCAATTAGAGAGAAGTATACATTTTGTAGTGGCTATAATCGCTACAACTTCGTAGATAAGTTTAACCGCATGAACCATGTGGGGGCGGTTGAACTCATTCTCTCTAGGGCTGGATAAATGAAAGTCTACATTGCGTCTACTCTTTCCAACGCTACTCGTGTTGCTGATCTAAGAGATAAATTGCAGAATCTTGGTATTGAAATCACGTACGATTGGACATCGCACGGAATGGTGCTAGAACCAAGTGATTTGGACGAGATTGCGGCTCAAGAATTGCAGGGAGTTATTGACGCAGATCACTTGTTTGTAGTTCTGCCTGGTGGTAAGGGAACGCATGTTGAACTTGGTGCAATGATTGCTATGCATCTAGACAAGTACGAGTTCCCAATTACTATCCTACACGACGTCACTGATACGCCGTTCCCGACCAGCTTTCACTATCTGCGGTCCACCGCTGGCATTCCGATTTATCGGACTGGTTCAGAAGCAGACGCCATCGACAGAATCGGACAGATTCATGAGATAGGACCGTCCACTTACCAAGAGTTAATTAGTGGCGAAAGTCACCCAAAGGAAATCCAAGATTGGTTTCCAGAGGTTGTGTTTGATGAAGATCCTGAATAGTATCATCTTATCGCTCCAATTAGTAATTACTGGCTTGGCCGTTGGCTGCAACGATAAGACTCCGTTTGTCTTACATAGTTCGTCCGGTTTTGTGACTGGGTATTCGTACGCGTTCACAAAATCTGGCAGCCTCATCTATAATCTAAAGGCCAAAAGATCTGGTGCGTATCTTATTCAGGCGTGGGAAGGACGTAATAGGTGCGGCGATAAATTGGTGTTTCAGTCCAGTTTCTTTGCTAATGAAGATGAAAAGAGGGCTGTTCCGATAGATTCTTGGAATGGTCAGCCGTGTGTTGGCGTACACCGCATTGACGTTATTTGGTCGGACGGCTACAATATTGAGACGGTTGACATGATTACTATCGAGGATAATCAGCCATAGTCTGATAATTCAAATTTAGATAGTTAACTAACACAGGCACTTGAGCTAGAAAATGCAACAGCCATACGGCCAGCTTCCGTCTAAGCCAATTATTCCTACTGGTGCATCCAGCCGAACGACGAGTAATGTTACCGGCACTGGTGGACACACCTATTACCAGGGTACTGTTGGGCGGAACTTTACAGTGATTACGCCTATCGCTGGTCACACTCAAAAGCTGAATCTGAAGAAGTAATTGCTTGTTCAATTTAGCATTCTCTAACCACGTTTAGTGGTTCGGGGTTTTTATACGCCAGTATTTTACTCGGTTTCGGCAATTTCCCTTGGAGTCTCTGTATGTCGCATGGAATTATAGCTAAGTTTGAGATTGACGTTTTGCTGTTGAAGGAGCTTTCCGAAGCGAGCGACTTGGCGATTCGTCATAGCATGCCAGCTATCGTTGTGCATCCAGAACTTTCGTCGCAAGCTCAATTCCTACGTGCTCGGCACAGAGCCCAATATAAGATCATTACCATGGTCGATTGGCCAAAAGGTGAACGATCCGGCATGGAGAAATTCATGCATCTTGGTGTTGAAGCGATGCAAGCGGACGGTTTCGAGATTATCCTTAATCAACAAACGTCGGTCGATTCTGCTTTGGCAGAGATCTCCCCGATCATCTCGTTTATCAAGAGATATATCCCACGCCAAGTGGAGATTAGGTTCGTCCTCCAGACCACTGACCGCCCCGAATCGAGTTGGGGGTCACAGTGTGAGTGTCTGTCGCTTGTCCAGGCACCAGATTTTGTTCGTACGACCCATCATACGAGTCTCCAGCAGGCAAAGGCCAATGTGGTCGTTAGTGCCTCCACGATCGATATCATTAAGTCCAAGACCACTCGCCCAATCAAATTGAGTGGCAATGTTTCTACAGTGAAGATGCTTGCTCACTGTCAAGCCAGCCGCTATGCCGTTAGCTTGAAGCAGGCAAACGATCTTATCACCGAGCTTAGGGATCATCCTGATCGTTACGAAGAGCATTTGAACGCCGTTCGTGCGGTTACCAAGTAGCCATTTTGATCGGGTAACGCTCGACACATATGGCCCATGCCTCCTTGTTGGCCGTAGCTCTCGCGAATTTAATGTGAGGGTTATGCACCATATGAGGAGTGCAAATCATGGATCGGATAAAGGTACGCATCAACTGGATGTCTTACCAAAGCGTTTCAGTGATTCAGGCAATTGATAGAATCAGCTTTGCGAAGCCTTGGACAAAGGATGAATTCCAAAAATGCCTAAGGAATCATTCGACAATCATTTGCCAGATAGCTGAGCACAACAACCAAATCATTGGTTTCTTCATTTGCGAACGCCGCAAATCTCGGTATCACATACTCAGGATGGCTGTACTGCCAGAGTTTCGTTGCAGTGGAGTAGGGACAAAACTCACCGAGATGTGGGTAAAGAAACTAGTCGCTGGCAAACGATCTTCAATTACCGTTGCAGTACGTGAAAGTGACTTAACCACGCAGTTGTTCTTCAAGTCTTTAGGATATCTCGCCGTTGGAATTCATCGCGAGTATTTTGAAGACCCAAACGAAGATGCGTACTTCATGCAATTCCGGCTCACATGGCCCGGCGAAGCCGACATTGAGAATAGAATCTCAGGTTACTTTACACAGCTGGAGAATAAATCCATTTAGTCTTGCCTAAATCCCAAATCTTGTGAAAACCTTCAGAACTTCTTACTTCTGACTCTGTTTTGGTTTCACATTTTGGCTTTCGTAAAGCAGACTTGTGGTATCTTTTGTTATTCTTCACCCAATAGTAATCTTGTTTTACATCCAAGGCTTTCTTAAATCCCATTTTCTCATATAGGCTACCAGAATGAATGCGATTGTCTGAATATGAGACTATATTAGGCGAAACACCATACAATAACGATCTTTTTAACATCCACGACCCAAGCCCATATGAACTATATGACGAATCTAAGCAAAATCGTGACAGTTCTATGCCAGCAATATTTTGCCGGGACGGCGGAGAAAACAACATCACAGCTATTAACTTGTCTTCAAAATATGCACCAAAATGATACGTAGCACCCGCCCTGCCGATATAATGATATGTGTCTAAAAACGGCCCAGACTCTTTAATTGAAATGCGTCTGAACGTCAGCGATTGTGGGCGAACCTTGATTCGTTGATGCTTATCTATTTTGGATGCTATTAGCTGTATCACCTTGTCATACTTATCTTTCTGGACAATTTCGTCTTCATAGAACATTAAATATTCATAATCATGGTCTATGGCCACTCGCCTCTTGCACCTATCAATCACCCGTGAGTCTTTAAGTGCAGTGCTGTGATATCTCAACCCATGGCATTCTATTAAGCATTTTCCTATTTTGACATCATAAGTATATTGGCCAACCTTGAATTCTAATTCAGCTTGGGGGAACGCTGATTTCAAGGTTGAGCTCAAACGAGATGTGTTATATGATAAACACCCACAAGATTTCGTTTTGTTATGGTAAATCCATGACAATCGGGTGGTAAAATCATTACCACAACATAAGCATCTCATTTTTATTGGTTCATTTAATGATGACACACCATGTAATGGTTGAAGTGATGAACCAATGAAATATTGTGATAAATAATCAAGCTGATATTTATCGACAATTGATAGAGTCCCTGCAAGTGCTATTGGATCTTTCGACTTCCACCAATCATCCATCCGATTTGAACACCTGCCGCAAGATGTAGTTCTTTTGCTAATTAGATGATGAATCGCCACTGCATGTGAATTGCCACAAAGGCACGTGCAATGGACCTTCTCATCCGAATGTTGACTACTATCGATGATGTCCTGGTTTAGCGTCAACTTGCCAAACACAGTGCCAGATTGTATGGTAACATTATTGCACTGGCCGCATGATTTGGAATAACCGCGGACTAGTGCACCAAGAGTTGGATAATATTCTCTACCACAGTGGCATTTAGCGGCAATTTTTAAATCGGAGCGTGGGTGGATTGTAATTGTTCGATTATCTGTAATTACAATTCCATTAAACGACTTATACTTTAAGTCGGATATATTGATATGCTTGATGCGTCGCTTATCGCAATTGCCGACGTTGGCCCTAATTTGCTTACACCCACATGAACTAGTTAGCCCATTTAAAACTGACTTAATAGCAATGTCTTTGATTTCTCCACAATCACATTGCCATGATACTTTATCTGATTTGTTTAATGCCGAAATATCCCCTAACAACGTAAGCATACGTATTTTACTACCTACGGCCAACGTAGCCTTCCAACACTCACCACAATTCTGTCGTTTTATACCGACCTTGTAGGTAGTAGTTACAGTTTTACCGCATTGACAAATAAATTCTACTTTGCGTCTGGAATATTCTGGCAAAGTAATTTGGCTAACGGTTAACATTTTTCTTAACAAACCCCACGACCATCTTCAATAGTAAATTTACATCAATACTCAAGGAGCGATATGTTATCCGGCAAATTCAATGTAGTAACAGATGGCATGTGGGGAAGTTGCGGGAAAGGTGCAGTTGCAACGTTTTTAGCTTGGCATCATCAAGTAGATGCGATCTCCACCACGAATTTGCCGAACGCTGGCCACACATCAGTTAATGGTTCGGGCGATAAATTCATCGCCAAAGCCCTACCGTCCGGGACGGCACTGTGGAAATGGATGGGGGATGGCCCAGACATTTATGTCGGTGCAACGGCTGGCTTCTTCCTTGATCAACTATTGAAGGAGATCTCCGAATGCCGCCTGCCAGCTTCGGCCCTCCACATTCATCCAAGAGCGGGCGTCCTCTTACAACGGCATAAAGAGGCAGAATCACAAGACGAAGGCGACCATAGCACTAAACATATCGCATCAACAATGCAGGGATGTGGTGCTTTTGCAGCTGAAAAATTGCTACGTAAAAAAGACGTAAGTCTAGCCCAGAACTATAAAGAACTGGAGCGATTCATTCGACGCGATGGTGCCGGTGATTACCGTTACCAACCAACTGACCTCAAATTTCTACTCAACCAAGGTAAGACCGTATTACACGAAGGGTCCCAAGGATTCTCCCTTTGCATTAATCATGGTTCGCACTATCCGCAATGTACTAGTCGTGGTACAACTGCGGTTAACAATTTGGCAGACATGGGGCTGCCTGCTTCCGCCATGGGCGATGTCTACGTGGTAATTCGCCCATATCCAATTAGAGTCGGAAATTGTGTAGAGGACGGCATTCTTAAGGGTGAATCTGGCGGTTGTTACGATGATCAACGCGAGATGACGTGGGAAGAAGTAGCTGAAGCTGCTGGTGCACCACCAGAGATTGCCAAGGGAGAGCTCACTACGGTGACTGGACGTCTTCGTCGTGTATTCAGCTTCTCACAACGTCAAGTTCAACGAGCGATTGACGTGAATGGTGCAACCAAGATTGCATTGAACTTCGCTAATTATGTAGATTACAGTTGCTACGGAACCAATGATTGGAATGGTTTATCACGGAAGGTACGTAGTTTCATCGACACGCTGGAAGAGACATTTCAAATTCCAGTTGCGTTGGCTGGTACTGGTCCGCAGATAAATCACGTTGCATTAAACCCTAATGAGTAACGAACTTATAGACAAGCTCCAGAAAATTGTCGGCCCTCCGACATTACTGGAGCTTGTCTATAGTTTTTGCACATATGTTAGTACTGCAGCGACGTGGATGATGCTGCTATATGCTATCGCATTAGGGTTCACATTCTCGATAGTTGGTGAAGTTAATTATCGTTTGGCAGTTAGCTTTGTAGCTGCTGGGATAATATTCGCAGACGCAGTGCGGTGGTTGATATCGCGTAGGTTGCGAAGGATTCGAAATGACGACCAAGATGACGAAGACTAATATAAACCCACATATTCGCTGGATGATTAGGCGTGATATGCGGGAAGTTTTAAACATCGAATTAGCCAGTTTCGATTATCCGTGGCTAGAAGAGGATTTCGTCCGCTGCCTTCGTCAGCGTAACTGTATAGGCATGGTTGCTGAATATCGTGAGGAAGTAATTGGCTTCATGATATATGAGCTACATAAGACACGTTTACACGTGCTAAACTTCGCGGTGCATCCACAGTATCACCGAAGGGGAATTGGATCAGCAATGGTAGAGAAGTTGCTGAGTAAATTGCGTCCAGATCAAAGAATTCGTATTACCTTGTGCGTCCGCGAAACCAATCTACCTGCACAGCTTTTCTTCAAGAAATATGCGTTTAAAGCTGTCAAAATCATGAGTGGGTATTACGATGACACTGACGAAGATGCTTACTTAATGACTCATATCGTTGAAGCGGCTGTAAGTGCATGAGTGACTTCAAATTAAAGACTGCAATCTATTTAGATCAATTAAATAATGATCCTTTTCGTGCGTGCGAGATTGCGTCCAAGATCGGCGTAACTCATGTGTGCCTTCGCAGGATTTGGTCGACCAATATTTGCAAAGTTGAAGACCAAATTAGGGAAGATCTGCGTGGCAAACTAAATGAATTAAACCTTGGTGTGGCCCTAATTAGTACTGATTTGGGCAAGTCATCTGCCGAGGTGCTGGATAGAGAATTAGACCATATTCCTTGGGCTCTTCAGGTTTGCAACAGGTTTAATTGTAGCTATCTAGGAGTTATGTGTGGCCGTCGTTCTGGCCATCCCAGTGCATTGGCTGTTGTAGACGGGTGGTTGTCTACTATTAGTGACTTGTCATTATCGGCAAATGTGGTTCCGACCGCTTTTCTTGGTCACGGGACGGTCTTCAACGAGCCTGTGGATATTGCGGGCTTCCTCCGTAAGTACAAGCGTTGGAAGGTCGTCTACGACCCCGCCGTGCTGGTTCTCACGAGCGATGTGGACCCGTTTAAGAAATTCTGGTCATTATTCCGGAACAGGATTTCGCACTTATCGCTGCGTGACGGAAAGCCAGGTTCAAGCAAAATTGCTCCTGGACGAGGTAAGTCCCAACTGGAACGTACTATATCCGACTGTGTTCTATCTCAATTTGCCGATTGGGTGTGTTTAGACGCGGGCGAGAATATTTTGCGTCCAGATGATAACGTTACAGTTGCATTTAGCAATTATTTGGCCGCTCTTGAGCCACTAGTGACCAAGGCTAAGGCAACTGACCAGTTCACAATTGACTTTAAGGCTCAAATTTTAACGTAGAGGTTAGCATGGATCAAATGAGTATTGCAAATGCAGTCAAGGCTGCCGGCCCAAGCAAGACGCGAATCACTCCCGTTCTAAACGAGGGTGCTGAAACTGGGGTCTGGCAGATCGAAGTTCAAAGCGGAAGTAATTGGAAGTCCGTTGCAAATGGCCTTTCTAAAACCCAAGCTGAGGACATTGTTCAACAAGCCAACAATAGACTTCTTTGTGGATAACAGCCAGTGCCTAGAAAGAAACAGCGACGTACCGTTGAAGATGTGGCAAAATGGAAAAAGAACCAGGTAGTGTATTGGTTGGTCTTTCAGTCATTAAGCCCATACGCTAAGAAGGTACCAAAACAAAATCGCTGGGCCTTTACTGATCACGTGCACCCAAAGACAATCTATGACCGCCGACTAGTTAAGGGGATTTGGAATCACGACATTCCAGTCCCCAAGCTTCACGCAGTTGACTTCCTAGAAACAGTGACCCTCATCAATGGTGATTTCACCATTGAACCGTTCAAGATCACTAAGATCATACGTTGCCCCAATACTGGGGAATGCATCTACTGTGACACCGAAGAAGATTCCAAAGAGCAGTACTCTTATTGGATGCCAGAATCGTGCCTCTTCGCTACCAAAGAAGAGGCCCAAGCGGAAAAGAACCGAATAAAGGGTCTCATCGCTGATTGGGCTACCAAGTGACAGATACACGTACAGCGTGGTACTTTGAGCACATCGAGCTCTCTCAACTACCGCCTGGAGTCCAAGTCTTCTTAAAAGGTGTCCATGACGATACACAATTATTTGTGTGGGTCGTCGTTCAACGATTAGGTAATGATTACCGCGTCCCGTTGGTGAATAATAGCCTAACTCCAGAGAGTAAAAGAAAGCTCTTCAACAGCAGAACGCATTTCGTACAGAAGTACAAAGGGATGCGGTGGGTGGATTTCTTACCAAGGCTGCTAGATTGGAATAAGAATCCAACCTATACAACACTATTCACTTCTTGGAATGACACTTTGATCCAAGAATACCCTAAGCTCTCAAGATAGGACAGAGCTTTCTTCCCTATACTGGGAGAAGCAATGTAGCCTTTCACGTCCCCAGAGAATTGGCAACAATAGCGATGAAGCTGAGAACAATCTGCCGTACTTGCTTTACGCCGTTTGGCCTCGATAACGTGCTTGACATCATCGTCAGTGATAACGAGGACGTCGACAGGTCCAACGCCGCTTTGAACCTCCCTTTCGACAGCTATAGCGTTAGGGATGTAGCAGTCTATTTCAGCGACCAGTTTCTGCACCAAGTGGGCTTCTGTGTTGGTAATTTCAACTTCATCTTCTGACCAATCTTTGAGAGTATATCGATGATGGATGTGATCAAAATGTATGACGATCGTCTCATTTTTCTTTATGAAGACTAGATCGTGACCATTTTGCGGTTCGCCAGAAGTGATGCTGTCAACACCAAGATAATTACGCGGTGATATTTTAGTGCCACCGTGAATGCTGATACTACGGTCGTTTTTGATGAGTAATAGATAATTACCCAGTGGTAGATTACCTAGAGCTCGACCGGTGTACGTGACAGTCCCTCGAAAATAGATGGCAGTGCTGGATTTTAGCATGCCATTATTTACTGACTACTCGTGGTGGCTGGTCTCCGTTAGGGTGGGTTTGGGTCTTCTTTCCACGCCATTGGATTCGCAGACCTTGATCATCTAATTGTTTGAGTAGTGCACGTACTTTATTAGAGTCAACTTTCTTACCGGCTGCTCTGGCGATAGTCACTTTCCATAGAATGGTCGCAATGTCTTGTGGACTTTGTTGTGTCGGTTGTGGCTGTTGGGTAGGTGCAGCTACTTTTTCGCCTAATTTTTGGAGTCCGGCAGCAGCTTTTTGAAGGTCGTTATTTTGCAATGCCTGCTCAGTTTGCTCTGCGATAATTATCTGTAGAGCCTCGATGGCTAAGTATGCGATTTGTTCGTTTTGGGCTTTGATGGCCATTTTTCGTGATCCGCGTTGTTTCGGATCTCTGGCTGTAAAGTCCATCGCTTTATTAGCTAGTGCTGCCCAATCTGGTCCCTCCCGCAATTCTACGCTCTCGTTGCGTTGTTGTCGGATCAGTCTCTGGCGAGCTGCTAGGTATTGCTTGAGAGCTTTGTTGGAACCACCCCTATTGGCTGTGTGGTTCGCTAGCATCTTCATCATTTGTTTGGTTCTGGAACCATCGGTAATTTGCTCTACCCTGGGTCTAATCCGCTTTAGAACTTCTGTGAGGTATCCTTGTCTCTCGTTCTTCGGGATGCTATAATGGTCCAGTAATTGGTCCCACCATTGTGTGGTTGGCAGCGATTTTTGCAGGAGGCTAGTATCGAGTCGCTTAGCTATTTCTACCAACTGGCGTAACTTCGGATCGGTCACGTCACGGGCTGCGAGTTTAGACCGCAGCTTCGCTCTGATGGTAGCGATGATGTCGCTACTGGTGGCCTCTGCTACGTTAATCTTGGACAGTTTCATAGGTCTTTGTGAGGTCGAAAGGATGATACTCGCTACCTTCTTCCCACCACATTTCCTGTGATTTGGTGGGCTGTTGGTCTGGTATTGATAAGTCTAGATCAACCGATTCCCAGGAGTCAGTACTCATATTAGAATTTTTGACTTATCCGGAGAGTATTTAGGAAGCATGGTGATGGAGCAACAATTCCGATTAGTTAGTCCGATCTTCACAGTTACCGAAGAGATATACCAATTCGTTGAAGGTCCGGACAATAAGAATATGGTTACTGTGACGCACGGTGGCACAGTCGTCAAAGTACATAAGGACAGATTGGTATCACTCGACGAGCCGGGTCGAGCGGTCCCCTTCACGAGTGATGGGGTACCTATTGCGATTTGTCCTGGTTGCAGAACGCGGCTACCAGTAGAGTCTATGGGTGATACAAGTATTATAACTTGTGATTGCTCGACAGGCGTGACTCAATTGGTGACAACTACTGTCGCACAACGCCTTTCCATTGGTACAAAAACAGCAATTACAGACAAGGAGAAACCTGTGACTGACGCTACGATCCCAACTGTCGACCTAGAACATATCAAGGGGTTCGGTGCCGAATTGTGGTGCCGGGACAAAGTCAATTTCGATCACGCTACTGTTGAGGTCGTCGCGTACGTCCTTCTGGCCGAAAATCCGGACCGTAAGCTCTGCTTCCAGACTTACAACGGACGTCTCGGGAAGAAGGATGATGCCATCAAGCGGCTGGCCCTTGAACAGTTCCGCGACAACGAGTTGCATCCAGAGAAGCAGAAGAGCGTCGGCCATCCTTTGAAGCATGGCCTGGACAAGGAACGCGAGCAGTTGCAGAAGGCTGGTTACGCGAAAGTTTGATGCTCTGATTGGTAGGATACCAACATTACCACAGGAAGGAAGGTAGGAGTATGTTAGTTCTATCACGTAAGAAGAACGAAAGCATCGTTATCAACGACGACATTACCATTGTCGTCGTTGAAATCAGGGGCGATAAAGTGCGGCTGGGCGTAGAGGCACCGAAAGAGGTGCCAGTCCACCGCAACGAAGTCTACGAAGCAATTCGTCGACACCAGACAGACCCACAAGCGGTCAAGCCCCCGTCAGAAGAAGAGTAGGATAACTGACACAGCGGCGAGTAATTATTGATTACTCGTCGCTGTGTCGTATCCACTTCGAAAAACAAACGTAAACTAGGGAGAAATCTATGTCTGATAATATCGAAATTGACCTAGTTCACGTTCACAACGGCCTGCCAACCCGGCAAAGCCTATCACACGAAGTCGCGGAAGACGCCAGATTCGACATTCAAAGCGTCCTGAACGACTACTGCCGTGGTACTAGAGTGGTACGCTACAACGAGCTTCGCGAACACCTGTCTCAGTACGGCCTATCACTGACAGAAGATAGATTCCTCAACCTCCTCGACACAAACACCGGCTACATATTCGACGAAGGCGTCGACCAGGAGGGAGCCTACTGGATCGCAGAATCAATTGCCTCCACCATTGCCGAAAACATGGATATGGCCAGTCCAGATCCGTTGGCACAAGGCAGCCCGCGACTATTAGGCCCTTTCGGCTTCAAAGATGGCCGTTCTGTGTTCTTCGACCCGGAGAGCGGTCAGTACTACGACAAAACCGGAAGCCGCACGGCGAACCAAGGGAACGGCATCCGTGAGGACGTGACGGTGGACGTCAACGAATTGGTAGAGCAATGGATTGCCACCATGCCACTAACCGCCGTGGCCAAGCAGTTAGAAGCTTACGCCGCCAGTCGCCCGCAAGAATCTGCCAAAATCATGCTGGCCGGAAAGCAAGCAATAGATTCCATCACTAGCAAACTGCAGTAGTCGCCATGTATTTGATGATTTATAGGTCGCAATGGTTGCGATAATCATCAAATAGTGGAGACTATCGTGGTTAAGTACATCGCCCTCGTCTTGGCATTTCTTTGTCTAGGGGTGGCTGCTAGACTCCAGTCTGTATCGCCGGAACGAACAGAAAAAGCTCTGAAGCAACTAGAGCCCGGCGACATGAGTGCAGAGCTCAATAAAGAGCACATCTTGGTTAATTCCGGATATTCCTTTGCATTCTCTGGGCTAGCAGTTCTTGGTGTAATTCTGGTATGCTCTGATATCCAGAAGTTATTCAGCAGCAAATCAGCACTATTATTGGTCGCAGTGGCCATTTTGGGCACGACTGGCTGCCGTAGGCCGTTTGAGCCAGTTAAATTGGAGAAGATCAGCACAAATGAAGAGGCATTCCTACTCCCGCTGACTGGAGATCTGGCGAAACAAACAACCAGTAACACCGAAGAATACCTCACGAAGAATCTAGTCTTCGTAAAGCAAGTGAAGATCCCACAACAGTGGGTATCCAAGGGGTATGAAACGATCGCCTGGAATGGCGAATGGCAAGATGCAGCCATACTCATCAAGGTGGACAAATCTCCAGTCACCAGAGAATGGACGGCTGACAAGGACAGTGGCACATCTACCAAAAATGAAGCAATTTGGGTAATGACAGCAGATCAGGTAGAATTCTCAACAGGTTGGACCTGTACCGCCCGTATTGCCGACAGAAGTGAATCTGTTAAATTCCTACACAACTATCCAAACGGAAGCCTAGAGAACGTCATGGATAAAGAAATCCGTGCCCGATTACAGTCGGCATGGACATTGGAAGTGACGGACCTGCCAATGAGTGAATTGCGGAATGCAGCCACCCCGCACATCTTGAAGGTATGCAATGACGTGACTACATTCTTCAAGGCCAGAGGGATCGAGATCACTAATCTTGGTATAACTGGCGGTTTCGTCTACAAAGATGGCAAAATCCATGATACAATGGTCGAGTTGTTCAATGCTGAACAGGAAAAGGCCAAAGCTAAAGCTGCTACAGAAGCCCAAGAGGAAAAGAACAACAAACTCAAGCTTGAAGCGGAAGGCTTAGCTGCCAAGGTACTCAAGGAACGTCAAGCAGAGGCAGATGGTATTAAGCTAGTCGCCGATGCCAAAGCATACGAGATGGAGAAAGCACAAGCTAATTCTGCAGCTTACTTCCAGCTTAAGCAGATTGAGCTAGAGAAAGAGAAGCTGACAAAGTGGGATGGGCGTTTCCCATCATACTACATGGGTACTGGGTCACCAGAACTACTATTGCAGGTGCCGAACTTCGTACCCAACGACGCTCCACAGACAGAATCTGCAGCGATAACACCCATTGAGCAGAATTAGAGAGGCAGGACGCCACGTACCGGACGTGGCGTCCTGCCGTCGCCGTTCAGACGATTGATCGTTCAGGAGTTGTAACAGCATATCTATGCGTGTAGCTGTTACCATTTTAGTTAGGACACTCCTGCTGATACGGCAACTGACAAATTACGCCGGAACAAGACGCCGTTGACGACGGCCAACAGGACGCACCTTGCTCGCATCAACGTGAATCTGCTTGTCACGAATTGTCAGCGATACACCAAGGGCACGGCCAATCTTTAGGATCGTCTTCAAATGGGGAGACTTTGTGGTCCCATTGAAAAGATTAGTTAGGGTACTGACGCTCACGCCAGCTTTAGCCGCCAATTCGGCGTAAGAGACGTCTTCACCAAGAATCCACAAGAAGTTCACCAACTGACGAAGTTCAGTTTCGAACTCACCCTTACACAGTGTTAGTGGTTGTCGCGAGAGCATGACACCAACCTCCAAGAAGTTGTAAAAATAGAAAATGGCCACCTTTTGGTGGCCCTCACGATCAATCGACCCGCAAATTCTGCAACAGTTGCAAGGCAGCACGAGCCCGCAGCAAACCGCCAAGCTTACGGACAGTTCGGGCCATGTCTTCCAACTGAGCCGGCGTCAAGCTATCGGTAGACACCGACTCGTTGTCCGACTTCTCACGTGCCGGAAATGCACGATCCAAAGAGAAGCCGGCCTTCTTCAACCCGTTTGCAATATCCGCAAAGTTCGTGACCTTCGGATGCTTCTGCAGGTAATCAAGAACCTGCTC
>JACCDG011769968.1_pt1 | contig 93504 bp, 78 predicted proteins | sample 7442471 | NCBI WGS metagenome assembly JACCDG01 (sample SAMN15323444, study PRJNA562643) | freshwater metagenome | isolation source: river surface water | place: USA:Blue River Watershed | collected 2017-08-17 | reverse complement strand
GAGGCGTCGAGGAGGATACATATTGGACATATGTGATGACGAGCAACGAAGAGTCAGGGCAAATACTGAATTCCCAGAGGGCGGAAGGCATTTTTGCTGACACATCGTTGTCGGGATGTCGCAGGTGCCCAACCTGGCGCCATCCCTCCGCCTTGTCTCAACAACAATGCCTCTCCGCAGGACGCGGAAAGATTTATTGGACGAGGTACTAGGGCAGTCGTTTCAATGCGATCACAGCGGCCTCAAGAATCGAGTCAGAAGCCTGAGTGACAAGCGGATCGTTCTGAAGGGACTTGATTTTGTCTGAGGTAAATTCTTCCAGAAAACTACGGCGCATATCCAGACTCGTGGTGAGCATATGTGTGGGAGCCGCGACCTTTGGAACGTCTATGGTTTGAGTCCGCGGCAGATTTTCCATTCTCTGAATACAATCGGGGGCGCATGCATCAGCAATTTTGTCCGAAATCTCGATGTCTGGCATGAGGCCTTTTCCTTGATATGATTCGCCTCGTGCATCAAAGAAGACCATTGTCGTGAGCCGAAAAAGTGCGTGGAGCTCGGGGACAATAGAAACTTCTTGGCCAATAGCTTTACCAAAACTTCTTTGACCGACCAGAATTCCGCGCCCCATCGACTGGAGTGAAGCGGCAAGAAGCTCTGCTGCAGACGCTGTGCGATGATTAATGAGAACGGCAATTTTTCTCGAACTTAATGAGAGCAAGCTTGGGCCAATCGCTTGATCAGGTTCGAGACGATTCTGAGCTCCATAGATTGTGCCTAGAATTTGATTGCCTAAAAACACTCCTGCAATTTTTTGATACTCTTCCAACCCGCCACCAGGATTCCAGCGGACATCAATGATCAGTGGGCTGTCGGAGGGAACCACCGCACTGAGGTTGTTCAGCTGATCAAAAAATTCCCTTGAGACGCCTTCTGATATTTCTCGAATTTTTATGACGATGGCGCCGTTATAAATGTCTCCAGCGACAAATGGGGGTTTCCATTCATTCCTGGCGCGCAATTGAATGAATTCCGTTGCACTCGTTGGACTTCTGCGAATCAGCGCGCCGATGTATGGATGCTCCGGGGCTTCAATCCAACCGGTCAATTTCTCCAAGCCCCATTTTTCCGCGAGCAGCTTCTCCATAGGCACTAGGTCGGCCTGACTTGGTGGAGCTTCAGCAGGTGGCGTGATAGCTACAATGCGATCTGTAGCGCGGAGTGGGTGAGATGTTCCTTGAACACCAAAAACAGGAATCTCAGATGCCATTTTTTTAGAGAGAGATTCAGTCGTGATGGCGAGAGAAAATCCAAAAGCATAGTCGGTACTGAGATGAGCTCTTCCAAAACTTAGACCAGAAAAATAATCAAGCTGCCTTCCGAGAGTATCCAGAAACTGATGAAAGATGCTTGGGTAATTTTCAATCTCAAGTGAAGAGGCTCGCTGAATTTGTGAGGTATACTCAAGCGCGAGTTCATCACTATAAAATTTATCTAGACTCATCAGGTCTTCGCAGGTTTCTAGGCCCTGAGTGGACGAAGTGTTTTCTATTTGTCGATTTAGTTCCTCGAATCTTGGCTGAATATGTGACGCGTTTTGGGGAAAAATTTGAAGAAGTTTACTTTTTTCGTCGTGAAGGACCTTTCTCAGCGTATCTTTGTAGAGTTTTTCACTGTCGAGCTCGGTAGCTTTTATATGGCGAACCAGTGCTCTATTCCAGTATCGGCTCACGGTTTGGCAGAAAATGGGTCCAGCGGAGCCGTAGAGGCGCTCCAGACTACTTGGATCACTTCCACATCCAGCGGCAAGAAAGCCCAGACAGAGATAGAGCAGGATTGACAATGAGGGAGGCCTAACATGTTCCACAGCTCTGCTCTCTAGCACTTTCATTGATTTCTTCCCACCCCCCATAACCGCCCCTTATTGACCGCAGCTCGTGCTTTTAGCAGCGGTGCGGTGGCAGGCGAGTGTATCAGTCACCCCGGACGAGACGACGGCGCAAGCATTTCGTTGAGCCTCCTCGAGTGCATCCTTTTCTGTCGGCCCACGAGCTTCGGAGCATTGGTTCTGATTGTTGAACTCAAGACAGAGTTGGCACTTTGCCGTGGACTGTTTGAGAAGAAAAAAAGTCATCCCCGCGAGAAATGCCAAACCAAGAATGACAAAAAGTATTTTTGATTTCATGCTTTATTCGTTGTGGCGTGGTTTCATTCCATTAGCAATGATGTTTTTTTTAAAATCCGCCGATCTTTGCCGAACCTTCGAGGGCGTTATCGAGAACAACTAGATTCATTTAGCCTGGCAGACTCCCAGTCTTATTTTTCAAAGCGATTGGCTGGCGACTTGTCGGAAAGGCGGCTTCGTGTCGCGCTGTTTTATTCGTGGATACTTGATCAGATTCCTGGCATTTCATTTGATCGAAAATTGAAGGCGATTGATTTGGGATCCAAAGATTTCGCTTATGCGCCAGCGCTCTGTCGATATTTAGACGGTATCGGAGATGGATTTGAATTGAGAGGATTAGAGGCAGATCCGTTCGTGTTTTATGCGGATTTGTTTCGACGAGGGCAAGCGGCGGATTATATTGTCAAACTCTGCGAACAAGAGTGGCCGGAGTCGTCGATTTCTTATGGCCATGGCAATTGGTTGGAGTTGAGTGGGGCGGACTACGATTTTGTTTTTTGCTTCTTTCCTTTCTTGTTCGATGACTTGCATCAAGATTTTCGTTTGCCGAGTGATTACTTCGCTCCAGAAGATTTTTATCGGAAGATTTTTCGCTCTACCGGGCGGTCAATTTTTTTCCATCAAGGAGATCTTGAGCAAAAAGAATCTCTGCGATTGATCGAAAAAATTGGTGGGACGCAGTTGGTCTTTCAGGGCAGCTTTCAGGATAACTCGTGGTTGCCCAGAAAATTTCCAGTTCACGTTCTGATATTAGAGAGCGTCGATCGCCTTAATCAGCTGAACGACGGCATCCTTTGATTTGTCGAGAAGAGCTTTTTCGTCAGCCGTTAACTTCAGTTGGATGATCTTTTCAATCCCGTTTGCACCTAAGACAACGGGTACGCCAAGATAGACATCTTTATAGCCGTACTGGCCGTTGAGGAAGCTGCAGACGGGTCGAATTTTTTTCTGGTCTTTGACGATGGCTTCGGCCATTTCGACGGAAGATGCGGCTGGGGCGTAGTAGGCTGAGCCGGTTTTGAGAAAATTGACGATTTCAATTCCTCCATCCTTGGTTCTTTGAACGATTTGCGAAAGTCGTTCGTTCGCCACGAAATCTGTCACGGGGATTCCCTGAACCGTTGTGTAACGAGGAAGGGGAACCATTGTGTCACCATGACCGCCGAGGAGGATGGCTTGGATGTCTTCTGGGCTGCAGCCTATTTCGAGTGAAAGGAATGTACGGTAGCGAGCAGTGTCGAGGACGCCTGCCATTCCCATGACACGATTAGCGGGAAAACCGCTGGCTTTCTTGGCCACATAGCACATGGCATCGAGAGGATTGCTTACGATAATGAGCGAAGCTTCGGGAGAAAATTTGGCCACCTGTTCGGAGACGCTTTTTACGATGCCAGCATTGGTTTTGAGGAGATCGTCGCGACTCATTCCGGGCTTGCGAGGGATGCCGGCGGTGATGATGACGACATCGGAGTTTTTGGTGGCTTCGTAGGTATTCGTTCCGACGATGCTGACGGAGCCGTTTTCTACGGGCATGGATTCGTAGATATCTAGGCCTTTGCCTTGGGGGATGCCCTCGGCGATGTCGACGAGGACTACGTCGCCGACTTCTTTGAGGGCCAGGAGATGAGCTGCCGTGGCTCCTACGTTACCGGCACCAACAACTGAAATTTTCGCGCGTCTAAGTGTCATACTGAAAATTTACGGAACCCCATCCGCTCGAGCAAGGCTAATTTTCCAAACCCCCCGCCTTGGGAGGTACCAGGTACTCCCGGTACCTTTCGGAGGTGCCGGGAGTACCTGGTACCTCCGTTGTCCCCCGAAGTACCAGGTACCAGGGGTACCTGGTACCATCGTGGTTGGCACGAAAGGTGCATTTTGAAGGAAGAGGATGAGCGAGATCACGGGCTCGGCGGCTGGTGGCCTTGCTAACTTATTGAAATAATTGAAGTAATACCTCGGCGAGGGATTTGAAGCGTGCAAGGAATGCTGACTAAATTAAAACCACTCTCTGCAACGATTGCGGACCTTCCTCTCAGTGGAACTCTGGAAGATTTCTCGGCCCGCCTCCTCCTGATGGAGTTGAATCGATTAAAATTCGATGGTGTTCTCATTCTTCGGATGAAAGAAAAAACAAAGAAGCTTTGGATAGCAAAGGGTGAAGTCTTTCGAATCCAATCCAATCTAAAAGCAGAGCTCTTTGGGCAAATGGCTGTCGAACGACAGTGGATCAAACAGGATGAACTCGAAGATCTTCTCGAAAGTCAGAAAAAAAACATCGACGCACTTGCCTCGCGACCAAAGCTTGGAGCCCTCTTGCAGATCAAAGCCTCGCTTACTGACGATCAGCTACTTCAGTTGCAGCGAAGACAATTCGTCGCAAGCCTATTTCAAACAATGTCATGGAATCGAGGTACTTTCGAAGTAAGGCGGTTGCAAGTAAAGGAGCCTCAGCCTGCTCCGATTTCTCTGAAGGATTTAATGGCCTCCGTCGAAGCGATCTTTGATCAGAATAGCGAAAAATCTTCAGGGTTGTTGAAGATTTTTGATATTTGGCCATCAGCAACCGGATTGATTCCGCTTTCGGATTATCCGGTTTGGACAATTCTTGCTGGCTGTCAATTGAGAAGGACAAGTGGAATATTGACCATTCGCAAGGGAACAAAACTCTTCGAAATCGTGATCAAAGATGGCATCTCCATGATCTACTATGAGGGAACATTTCAACGACCTCGACAGATCGTTGTTGTTCGGCAGACCAGTGAAGAGCATGAAAGCTTTTTTCAAGAACAGGTATTCAAATGCTTTACCATGATTAGCGGCAATGCCAGTTTTCGTACCTTCGATATGCCGGTCGCCAACGCGGTCTCTCCAGAACCTATCGAATCGACGCAAGTCGTCTCTGCCTCCGACGAAGTTTCAATTTCAAGACCGGCGCCTCGGAACCCGTTTGCCAGATTTGTATCGAGAGTGATCCGTGTTTTTCACTTTCGGTAGGGCGTTAGCCGTCCTTCCAGAAACCGGGCATTCTCTTTCATATACTCTTTCAGCTTTTCCATGACGCGAGTTTCGATCTGTCTCACTCGCTCACGTGTGATTTTATAGGTATCTCCGATTTCTTGAAGAGTCTTCGGCTCCTCAGCTCTCAGTCTCTCTCGGAAAATCAAAAGTTCTTTACCTGTGAGAGTCCTCTCAAAGGCATTCAGTCGTTCAGCGAATTCGCTTTCAATTTCATGTTGGGCAAGTTGCTCATCGGCACCCGTCGAACTATCGCGAATTGTCTGAAGGATGCTATCCCCATTTTCATCCTCGGAGTGAAGTGGTGTGCTCAGAGAAATATCTCGACCGCTCATTCTCTGAGACATTTCGATGACTTCTTTTTCTTTCACTTGAAGTCTTTCAGCCAAGTATTTGGGCTCTGGGTTCAGCCCCATTTGCTCGAGGCGATTTCTTTCTTTTTGCAACCGATAGAAAAGTGCCCGCTGCGCTTTTGTTGTTCCTATTTTAACCAACGACCAATTTTTCAAAATGAATGCGCGAATATAGGCCTTGATCCAATAGCTTGCATACGAAGACAGCTTCACCCCCCGGCTCGGATCATAGTCGTGAACGGCCTGAAGCAATCCAATATTACCTTCTTGTATGAGATCCAAAAGATGAATTCCGGTTCGTGCATATTCAAAGGCAATTTTTACAACTAGTCGAAGGTTCGCCAGGATCAAAAGCTTGGCAGCTTCAGGATCCTTATCTCGAATATAGCGTTCCGCAATTTCCTTTTCATGCTCAGGGCTGAGTAATGGATAGCTCTTCAGTGTTTGAAGATAGGCCTGCAGTGCCTCATTTTTGACCGGCAGAGACGGTGTTGCCTTGCGATCGGTGACTACTGCGGGAAGCTGGTTTTTTTTGACCTTCGAGGGCATTTCTGTGTCTAAATTAGCCCTCCTTGGCCCAATCGGCAAGATAACCGAGAAGTTTCGCTTCACGAGCCTCAATCGAAGGCCAAGAATCCAGGATGGATGGCCCTATAAGACTCAGGCCAGAAATCAGATGCCCCAGTTGAGACGGACCTTGATTTTTTCTAAAATGGGCAGTCTTGGTGAGTACGGAAATGAGGCTTTCAAGCTGAGCTCCGACCACGAGGCAGTCTCGATCTGTTGAAGAAATTTTCATGGACTTAAAGATTCTTGAGAGAAATGACCACTGAATCTGCGCCGAGTATCCCCAAATAAGAAGAGCCTCTCTTTGCTCGATACTTAAGTCATTCCAGAGTCGCTCATCGATCAGAAAAAATCTGTTGAACCAAGTTGAGAACGAACAAAATTCAATGAGATTTCTGCGAGAGAGAACGATCTTGATCGGAAGGCTCGATTTCGCCTGAATTTTAATATCTTCTGAGACGACTTGGCATGTTTTTGCGTCAGCGATCCAGATAATGACAATTGAAAATATTTCGCGAAAAAAGAGAATCATGCCGATGATAAAAATTGCAGCAAGCACGAGTATCAGTCTTTCAAATTTCTTTGAGAAGTTGAATCAAGAATCTTGATTCTTCATACAAAATTCTGAGGCGCCATCGATTTTTAAGGGCTTTCAAGAAACTTGGCCGTTTTCCCATCATTTTTTCGCTTAAAATGGCATCGATTTCACTCAGTCGTTGCAATGCGAGGCGTCCGATTTCTGACGATGCGCTGAGTTCTCGGTAGCGAATATCGTTTAAGTTATTATGCAGCAGCTGACGAACAGAGAATTCCGTAAAGCATTCGTGCCAAACAACGAGCTCTGGCCAGTCGAGAAAACTAATCAATGCGTCAGCATTTTCAATATCCATGATTTCGTCGATCCCCGAGAGGGTAATGGCTTGGCCAACTTCGAGCTGTGATTCGAGTCGCTTTCTCTTTCGAACTTCGGCAAATCGCAAATCTAAATCTACTCGCATGCTGTCAAAAAAGAGCATTAGCTGATCAGCGATATACGTAGGTTGAAAAGAGAGAGGAATAAACATATTACACTTACCGAGAGGCTCTAACAGCTCGGGTATCCGCCCAGCGCTTAATCTCTTTTATCTGCTCCGCCATCGTCGTGGCAAGAGGCACCATTCGTCCAACTACTTTGAAAATATCATCCTGGTGAACGGGTCTCTGATTGTCTTTATACGCCAGCACGACAGCCGACGCCACACATTGCTCGATTTCAGCTCCATTGAAATTGTTCGTCGCTTTCGACAGCTCTGTTAAATTAAATTTATTGAGGTCTAAATTTTTCTTTTTCAAATGCACATTGAAAATATTTTCCCGTTCTTTTTCGGATGGCAAATCGACGAAAAATATTTCATCAAAGCGACCTTTTCGAAGAAGCTCTGGAGGCAATCGATTGATCTCGTTTGCTGTCGCTGCGACAAATACAGGCGTTGTATGCTCTTGGAGCCATGTGAGGAACGAGCTAAAAATCCGGGCTGTTACGCCTTTGTCTCCCTGCTCGTAACCCGCGACTCCTTTTTCAATTTCTTCAAGCCAGAGAATCGCTGGGGCGACTGACTCGATTTGAATGATAGCCTTTCGAAATGCCTCCTCAGCATTTCCAAGTGCTCCACCAAACAGTCGGTTCATATCGAGTCTGTACAGTGGAAGGCCCCATGCCGCAGCAATAGCCTGCGTGCTTAAACTTTTTCCGCAGCCACTCACGCCCGTCATGAGAATTCCTTTTGGCATTCTAATTCCTGCAGCTTGCGCTTCTTTCGAGAAAAAGTCGCTTCGATCCGCAAGCCATTCTTTCAGATTTTCCAATCCTCCAATGTCGTCTAAAGTAAATTTTGTGGCTACAAAATCGAGGAGCCCATCACGTTTAACAATACGAGCTTTCTCTTCATAAATGATACTGAGTGCTTCTTCGTTTAGCTCGCTTTTGCCGACGAGCATTTTTTGGAAGATGAGTTTTGCTTCGTCCCCTGTGAGACCCAGTGCTCCTTTCAGCAACTTCATCTTCTGTTCTTCGTTCAAACCAATTTTGACCTTTGGGGCATTTTTTAGTACGCCGTCAAAAATCGTTTGTAGATCAGTCTCGTCGGGGAGTGCGAAATCGACAGTAATGATTTCTTTCAGAAGGTCTTCTGGAATTTCTGCTTTGGGAGAAAGCAGAAATAGTGTTTTGAAAGAGCCCTTCGTCATTTGAAACACGTCTCGAATGGTTCTCTTCAAAAGAGTGGGCGAAGCCATATTCCAGGAAAAATCTTTGATGAGCATGAGCCCGGTTCCGGAATCATTAAGAAATTTCTCAATCGCTTCTATGACGTTAGTTTTTTGCCCATCACCAAAGCCCCGAGTTTCGCTCCAGGTTTGCAGCGGCACTGGTTGGCTAAAGGCAGATGCCGCAATTTTCTTTAAGACCGTTTCCGCCCTTTCCTCTTCCCAGCTTTCAATCCAAATCACAGGATATTTCGATGCGACGAGTCTTTTAATCTCGTCGTAAGAATTTTTTCGAAATGATTTCAGCTGTGGTTTAGACATATCTTCTTCCGTTAGTGATATGAAACTTTCCGGTCAATTTTGATGACACGAAGTTTTTTTCTCATTCTTTTCTGGTGCCACTGGTCTTTCAGATTTCTGAAGAATGCAGTGAGGGAGCCGCCGCTTCTGGAGTTATTTCGTTTAGCGAGTAAATATCCGACCAATGCTCCAGTAAGATGGGCGATATTGCTGATCGCGCTTCCGCCTGCCATCGATGAATGTTGTGCGCCAAGCAGTGCGTAGAACTCTATGCCGACCATGAGATAGGCGAAATATCTCATCTTCATCGGGAACACGAAGAAGAACAATACAACTTGATCTGGAATCACAACACTGACCCCCATAATGGCAGCGAAGACAATTCCTGAGGCTCCAATTGTTGGCAGCGAGAAGGTTTCTCTATCAATGAGTCCGAAAAGGCAAATGCCCACACCAGTCAGAAGTGCCGAAGCGATACAGAAGTTTCGAAATCTCCTTTTGCCCCAAGCCGATTCAAGCAAGCTTCCGAACATCCAAAATCCAAGTAGATTGAAAACAAGGTGAAGAAATGTCCCATGCAGAAAAAACCAAGTGGCGAGTTGATAGACATGTCCGGAAAATACCTGTGCTGGAATGAGACCAAAGATATTGATGATCTGTTGATGGAGGTCTGGACTTCCGAAGGGCCCCTGCAAAGCAATCGTTTGCCCAATAAAAACGAGAGCACAGGCAATCGAAAATATCCGAACAATACCTGCAAATGGGGGAAGGTAGATCATTTTGTCCTCTGTCTTTCTTTCGAAGTTGTAGACGTCTCTGAATCATTCGATGGCAATGTTTTGAGAAGTTCCAAAATCTCCGCAGCATTTTTGTAGCGATGATCAGGTTTTTTCTCAAGACACTTCAAAATAATGCGCGCCATTTTTTCAGGAAGTTCCGGTTTGATGAGTCGAGGGTCTGGTGCGTTGGTGTGGAGATGATGGTAGCCTGGATTTTCCATTGGAAAGGGAACTTGCCCAGTCAGCATTTCATAAAGGCAGACTCCAAATGAATACAGATCTGTACGATGATCAATCGGGGCCCCCTCGACTTGTTCGGGTGACATAAAATAAGGCGTTCCACCGATGATAGATTGCTCCGAATGAAGTTGATTCACAACGCGCGCTAGCCCGAAGTCCATGAGTTTGACGATCTTGCTATCGGTCAGCATCATGTTATTTGTTGTGATGTCTCGATGGATCACTCGCTTTGAATGGGCATACGACAGAGCCTTCAGAACCTGCTTAGCAAGTGCGACAGTCGTTGCCAGTTTGAAGTGCCCCTTTTTCTTGAGAAGCTCCCGAATGGTTTTTCCCTCAATGAATTCCATCGAGATATAGTAATTGCCATCTTCAATTCCGGCGTCGAAAACGGTGACGATATGAAGATGATTCAATGCTGCTAGAGATTTTGCTTCACGCAGGAAGGTCTCTACAATTTTTTCATCGTGCTTGAAGTGTGAATTGAGAATTTTGAGAGCGACCTCTCTGCCTAATATGCGATCTCTGGATCGATACACAATTCCCATTCCTCCGCGTCCAATTTCATCGATACGTTCGTATCTGCTGCGCTCCCGATGGGTTGTGCTGAAAGCGGGGAAGCCTTCTTTTTTCTCTCGTGTTTGATTTGCTTTGCGTTGAATTTCTTTAATCTTCGCAATTTCATGATTGACCTGTTTGTATAGCGGGTTTTCACCAGCGACTCTCTCGAATAGTCGAAGTGCATCGTCGTATCGATTGAGTCGTTCGAAAGAGATTCCGAGATAGTAGAGAATGCTCAGAGTAGTTTCGTCGACGATACCATCTGGATCTTCGCACCAATGGTCATAGGCCTTTTGAAAATGCTGGGTGGCTTTGTTATAATTCTTTTTCTTGAGAAACGCCTTTCCGAGGAATAGTTGGGCTTTCAAAAAGTCAGGGCTTTCACTGGGAACCTGCTCCAGAAGCTCTACCGCTCGGAAGATATTTCCTTGTTTGAAGCAAGCAAGGGCAGCTCTGAAGAAATTATCATGCTTGATATGAAAATCGAGCTCAGATTCGATCGGCTCGGATAGCAGCAGCGGCTTTATCCATTCATTTTTCAAGATGCAGAGATGTGATTTCGGAAAATATTTAGAAATCTCTGACTCCACAGCCTCATTGTTTGAAATATTTCGATGATGTGAGACGATGACGTCGATCTGCGGCGATTTTTCTTGAGTGGCTGTTTTGAATAACGATTCGAAGTCGGGGTAAACGATGACATCATAGTTTTGGCTGGTTAAAATTGTTTGAAGAGCTTTGCTGTAGTTCGAATCTTTCTCAACAAGCGCGATGGTTTTCGCCTGAATAGCATCTGGTTGATAAATCTTTTCACATTCGTTGAGTAAACTTTGAAAGGTGTGATGGCTGATTCGGTATGCCGAAAGATGATTCCAGCCGTTCTTTTTCTTTAATTGTTCGATTTCAGACTCTTTTTTTTCATCAACGAATACGAATGAAAACACTCCAGATGATTTATCGAGACGTAGCGGAAGCATTTTGTTATTGCGACAGTAATCAAGACTCATCACTTCGAGCAGATCAATTGGAACCTTGATTTGTTCCAAATCTTCAAAAGTCAGCTCAGGAGCTAACTCCAATGACGATAACCGTTGGCTCACCCAGTGCTTCCCCCGATTCTTATTATACCCCAAATGGTCTCAACCGGCGGCGGTCTCTCACGTGGTTGATGCGGGGCGTCGATGGCTTATTTGACGAATTTGACAGCGAGTATTGGCGAAATTCTCGGATAAGTGGATAATGAATAGATTATATGGCTGGGCTTCCAAAGATTTTGAGTTCGTCTTCGGTGGATGAGTCGTGGGGGCCTGCATTCAAAGAGGCGGGCCTGGATTTCTCGACGTTTGGCAATTTCGATGAAGCCCTGAAAGGGCGCGCGGATTGTTATCTCTTGGATATTCGAGACATGGAGCGAGGCAAAAATTTTGCTCAGTTGCGCGAGAAAACAGCAGCTCCCATTTTTACGCTGGTCCGTGATTCAGTGGGTAAGCGCGAGCTTCAAGAACTTCGAAAACGAGGAGCCTTTGAACTGGTCAGTGAAAAGACCCCGGCTGAGGAACTTGCGGTTCGAGTGGCTTCAATTTTGAAGGGTGACGATCAGGATCAAGCCCGTGAATTTCGTGGAGCTCGACGTGTTTGGTTTCAACAAGATATTCATTTTACGGTCTTTGATAAAACGCATCAGGCTTGGAGCACAACACTGAGTGAGACAGGCGTTTTCTTGCATACTACTCTGAGCTTCCCATTGTATTCCGTGGTAAAACTCAAATTTAATCTTTTAGGCGAATCCTCTCCGTTTGTTTGCGAGGGGGTGATTGTGCGTCAAGAGGTCGAGTCGAAGATCCGTGGAATTGGAGTCATGTTTCAAAATCTTTCGGGTGAGCAAATCAGATCTTTAGAGGCCTTTCTGGAAATCTGTCGATGAAGTTGTTTCTCGTTTTCGTCGGCGTCTTTTTTGTTGCTTGCGGTTCAGTTCTTTATTTCGCTGGGCATGGAATTCGCGATTTGCTGAAGCTCGAGCAGTTGGTGGCCAAGACCCAGGCTCGTTCAGATATGATCGAGAAGGAAAATCAAAAACTTCGCAGACGCGTTAAAAGTCTCGAGAATCCGGAGGATGCCATCAAGCAGCGTGAACTAAGGGAATTTCTTGGATGGGTGAAATCTGAGGAATGGGTTTATCTTGAGAAGGCTCGTCGTTAGAATCAGATCATGAAAGTTGGTGCAGGAGTCAGTCGCGAGCGAGATCCCCAGATAGCACTTCAAGAGGCTTATCGGCGGAGTCTTCAAAAGATTGGTGTCACCAAAGCTGAATTTTCGTTGATTTTTTATTCCTATGATTTTGGACTCGATCCAGCTGCGTTTTCTGCCTGCTTAAAAAAAGTATTTCGAGATATTCCTCACGTGGGATGTTCCACTTGGTCCGCATGGTTTCACAAAGAGGGATTTGAGGCAGATTCAGGAATTTTGATCGTCAGTTTTAAGGATCTTAAAGCTTTGCCCGAGTTGTTCAAGGTTCATAGTCTGAAGGAAAAGGCCGAGCTTTGGTCTGCGGAACTCTCTCGTCAGATTGAAGATCGATCGCCCACTCGGCCCCGGTCGCAGGATATTCTTTTCGTCATGGCAGATTCCCTGAACTTTAATGCAGGTGCAGGTTTTACGGTTTTGGAACGACATTTTCCAGGGCTCCAGATTTGCGGATTTGGAGCGAGTTACTCTGTGCCGCAAGTCAGCACTGTTTTTCAGGGCGACGTTCACTTCAACACACTTATCGGAATTCTCATGAGAGATGCCGAAGCAAGTATCGGAATTTCTCAGAATATCATGCCAGAGTTGAATCCGATTGAGATCAATCGGATGTCCGAAAATCTGTTGATTGAAATCGATCATAAACCGGCCTTTTATAAACTCTGTGAACATTTGATGGAATCAGACGATTTACCCATGATGTCGCCGGATAACTTTAGAAAGCATATGGGTGATTTGTATTTGGTCGAAACCGTTCGCGTAAACCCGCGCCGCTTTCGGACTTTCGGTGATGTGCATAATGTTGTTTCTCTTTTGGGTAGCGAAATGACAACGGGCATGGTTGCTGTAGCGCAGGATCTGGATTTCAATCGCGAACATCATTTGGGGCAGAAAAAGGTCAAGTATGCAGAGCAGTCTCTGGCGGCCGTTTTGGATCAAGTTCAGTCCGAGATTCCTGAACCATCATTTATTTTTATTGCAGTATCCGTTGCTCGTTTGAGGGATAAAGACCGTACAGTGGATGATCTCAGCTTGGTCCGCCGTGTTTATCCCGATGTTCCTGTCTTGCTGGTTTCTAGCCAGGGGGAGTATTTGGGCGGAGCCAATCAGTTCGCGGCTTTGCTCACTTTTTTCAAGTAAGTCGATTGTCCTGTTGATGCAGGTTAATTCTCAAACCTCTTTACACAGTTCACGAGAGCGAGCGTGAGGCTCGTCAGAAACACCGCGACTCCCAGTAAACTTACAAGAATGAAGTTCTTGAAAATACCTGCTTCTTTTTGGGTTCCTACGTATTGAGACTTCTGATTCTGAATAACGACTAGATCTCTGATTTTCTTGGCTATGAGGCTCGATTCTGAAGGCATTTTATTCTCCCTTATCCAGTCGTATCACTAGCAAAAAGGATGCCAGGTTCGATCTGAGGTAGTTCGCGAATCATCATTGGCTTTTTTTCATGAGCTTCAGATTTTAAGGGATACGAATGTCCCACTTTGGGACATAAATTTACTGGATCAAACGCAGTCGGAACAGGATGATGAATCCATGTCAAAGTCTGAATTCGAGCTTGCGCATATAGCGGTTGCCGCGGTGGATCTCGAGGCTGTGGTCACGGCGGCTCAGGCCATCTTTGGAGCAGAGGCCAGTCATATCGAAGAGGTGCTAAGTGAGAAAGTGAAGTTGCAATTCATGATACTTGGTGGACAACGATTCGAATTTCTTGAACCGACAGACCCTCAATCTCCCATTTCAAAATTTCTCGCGAAGCGCGGCGGCGGAATTCACCATATTGCGTTTTATGTAAGGGATATCGACAGCAAACTCAGTGAGTTGAAAACAAGAGGGGTGATGTTGATCGACGAAACTGCGAAGCCGGGAGCAGAAGGTTGCCGTGTTGCATTTTTGCATCCTAAGGCCTGCGGGGGCATCTTGGTGGAGCTTATTGAGAAGCCTCTTTCTTAGCCCAGAAATTCAGAGCATCATCTAAATCTTTGGCGAAATAGATCTTTTTGTTTTTCGAAAAAAACTCACTCTTTTTAATCAGGCTGGTTGGCTGTTGCCCAACATCGAGCAGAATGGACGTCTTATTTTTTCTCTCAAGCGCCAGTATACAATTTTCGAGTGCAATGAGGCCCGAGATATCTAAAATGGGTACAGACGTAAGATCGAAAATCACAGCACGAATATTGCCGTGGATCCCGTCGAGTGTGGATACTGCGCGTTGGGCAGCGCCGAAAAAAAGTGGGCCATCAATCGAATAGAGCACGACATTTTTTGGCAGGCGTTTGGCGATCTCTGGATTGTTCTCATGGGCGTGACCGATAAACTCAATTGATGTAAAGCTCGACATTCTGCGGATAAATAATACCGACGCCAAAATAATTCCCGCTGTCACTCCCACCACCATGTCAAAAATCACTGTCAGAAAAAAACAAGTGACGAGAACCATAACATCGCTGCGAGGAGCGACTTGAAGTATATGTCGGAAGCCCTTTACTTCGGCCATATTGAAGGCAACTAAAATGAGAAGAGCAGCAAGGCTCGTCATAGGAATTTTTGAAACATACGGGGCAAAGAGAAGAACAATAATCAATACTCCAGCAGCGTGAATCATGGCGGCAATAGGCGATTTCGCTCCAAAGCGAAAATTCGTTGCGGTTCTTGCAATAGCGCCGGTCGCTGGAATTCCGCAGAAGAATGGAGTGATGATGTTTCCGATCCCCAAGGCGATGAGTTCGGTGTTTGGCTCGTGGCGTGTTTTGGCATAGCCATCGGCAACAACTGCGGACAGAAGCGATTCGATCGCGCCAAGGATCGCAATCGTAAATGCGGGAAGCACCAAATTTTCCAATGACTTCAAATTCCACGTCGTTACTTCGCCCCCAGCGCCAGGAAGATTCCATGGAATGACTAGTTGTGGAAGAGCTTGCGGAATTCCGTCAGAAAATCGTGTGGCAATCGTATCGACATGAAAGCCTGGAAAATATCGATTCAGGTATATTGCCGCTAACGTCGCAATGGAAAGCGCGGTGAGTGGAGCCGGAATTTTGCGATTCCATCCTTTTGAAATTTTTGAGACCCACGAGGTCTGAAGAATAATAAGCAGTGAAAGTGTTAGCAGCCCAACGGACACTTCATTCGTTGAAAACGTAGGGAGGGAAGTGGCGATCGCTTCTAGCCTTTCGATAAATGTCTCAGGTTGCGTGGTCCATTTGAGTCCAAGAAAGTCTTTGATCTGTATTGTTCCGATAACGACGGCAATTCCAGATGTAAAACCTGTCGTGACGGGATGGGGTATGAACTCAATGAGTCGCCCCATTTTACTAAAGCCGAGTGCTATCAAAATGACCCCAGCGATCATTCCAGAAACTAACAATCCACTGAGTCCATATTTATGAACGATGGGTACTAAAATCACAACGAATGCTGCGGTGGGCCCCGTGACCTGGAGTCGAGATCCGCCAAAGAGAGCAACAAAAAATCCAGCAATGATGACCGTATAAAGGCCGTACTGAGGCAGAACTCCTGACGCCACAGCAAGTGCCATGCCGAGCGGAAGAGCAACGAGCCCAACCACGAGGCCCGCCATTAAATCAGCAATAAAGTCAGAAGATGAGTACCCTTCGCGAATTTTTTCGCGAAGGGCGTAAAAAAGATTCATTTCACCTCAATGGTGAAGGAAACCTCAAACCGCTGCAACAGTCTTTAGCGGTGATGTTGCTGCCGGGGTCGCGGTTGCCGCGGCGGCCGGGTTCTTTACGGTCTTGATCTCGATCGATGCTTGCTTTTTAAGAGCGTCGATAAAAACCAAAGATGCTGCGCCTACGACGCCAGCCTCAATGAAATTTGAATTTTTCATGAGTGTTGTGGAAAGAATGCGAAGCTTGTTGTGGCGTGCCACATACGATCGCTCCATCGTGATCTGAATCATCTTTCGGCTAAAAGCTTTCCAGGCATTTGTTAAACCACCGGCAAAACAAATGGCCTGCGGATCTAATGTATTGACCACATTCGCCAACATGATCCCCAGTGCGTTGCCCATATCATCAAATACCTTTTCAACGGCTTCCCACTCTGGAAATTTATTGCCCTTCTTCCAGAGCTCATAGAGTTCTTCTGGCGTGGTGGCAGTGATTTGCGGATGTCGCTCACGTAGATCCGACAAAATTCGACTGATTCCTGACGAGCTCGCGAAAAGTTCAACAGACCCTCGGTTACCCGTTGCTTCGGGTGCGCCTTGAGGATCTACCGTGATATGTCCAACTTCTCCAGCCAGGCCCATGCTGCCGTGGTAAATATCTCCATTCAAATAGAGGGCTCCACCGACACCAGTGCCCAAAGTGACATAGACAAAATGATCATAGGGTTTACAGGCTCCAAAAACTTTTTCACCAAGGGCAGCTGCATTAGCGTCGTTATCGTAAAATACGGGGTATTTGATTTTCTTTCGCAATTTTTCATAAATCGCAAAGCGCTTCCAATCAGGAAATTGCGGGGATTGAATGACTAAGCCCTTCTTCAGATGCAAAATACCGGGGATTCCAAAACCAACGCCCAAAAGATCCTTTGACGGATCACATCCGGGAGGTGGGTTTTTCAACAATTCATCAACAAGGGCCACAAGACGGCCAAGAACCTTTTCTTTGCCTTCACTGACTTTGGTTTCCCACTTAATAGGGTCAAATAATTGCCCTTTGGCGTTCACCCAAGCTCCTCGAGTATTGACACCACCCAAATCGACCCCAATGGCCCAGCCATTCAAAGTGCCAACCTTAGGGGATAGCTCAGAAACGGTTTTATTAATGCTAATAGTAGCTTTTTTCGCGCTCTCAGACATACTTCTCTCAACCTCTTCCTGCTTCCTGCGAAAATTTCGGTTAAAATTGTGTTAATTAAACAGTGCACTTCATACCACAGGATTGTTCAGACTGATCCAAAAATTTGTGAAAATCTCGCAAACTTAAAGAATTGCCAGTAATTTCAAAGAATCTGATATTGTGGTTAGAGCGCTCCTAAATACGTCAAAGGAGCGTTGATTTAGCCTTTGGCGACAGTGCTAGAAGGTTTGGAGGGCGCCTGTCGGTTCGATGCGAATATTGAATGAAATAAATCTAAGATTGGACGGCATTCTGGGTTTGGAGCCCATTTCTCAGGATTTGCGTGACGAACTCATCCGGGAGGCAAGCGAGAGTGAGTCATTTGACGAATTTCTTCGGGACTGGCTCATCGTTCGTGAATTTGAGAAGGGGCAGATCCTTTTCGTAAAGATTTGGATTGGTCTTTCTTACGATCATTTAGCCTCGATATTCGATATTCCACTAAAAGAGGTTGTTCAGATGCTACGGATGGCGCGAATTGCCCGTTTGCCACCCTATCGCGTGGGAGAGACCGAGGCCTATGTTTCAAGCGATTGGTCGTGTTTTTTGGTTGAGCAGCATCTGAGCCCCTGGATTGATGGTGAGTTGGAAAGTCCTCAGCACGTTGAGAAAATGTTGCTGCATTTATCCACCTGTGACTGGTGTCGCAAACGATTGGATCAATATCGGACTTTGCAGACTGAAATCCTTGATCAGAGACCGCGATTGCTGCCGATCAGTGAGGGTGAGTGGTCTCTGACACTGCAAAAGTGGGCTATCGAAAAACGTCGATTAAGAACTCGCATAGCTCTCGTCGGGTTGTTGATCTGTCTGGGAATCATCATGTTGGTAATTCTGGCGTCTACGCGTCCGGAAAAAATTCCTAATGTATACGAAATTCCCGAGAATATTTAGAATACTCAGATGGTGAAATTAAAAAAGCCACGACCCCTTGAGAGTGGCGATACAATCGCGGTGATCCGACCTGCTGGCCGAATTGATCAGAAACACTATCTTTCCACCTTAAAATGGATTCGTGAGCTGGGCTTTTGTGTTGCTGAGTTTGGAGGGCCTCATCGCAAAGATTCGTATTTCGCGGCTTCCGATGAAACTCGTGCACGGGAAATTCAGTGGGCCTTCAGTGAGCCTGGTATTCGTCTTGTGATTGCTGCACGTGGTGGTTATGGAAGCCAGCGTGCTTTGGATCATCTTTCCGCAAGAGACCTGAAGACTTGGTCTCCTCGAATATTTGTTGGATACTCAGACATCACCTATATGCATCAATGGATTCAGAACCAGCTGGGTTGGACGACGATTCACGGGCCGTTGGCTGGGTTTTTGAATAAGCCGGCACTTAAAAAACTCTTTGATGGGTTGATCGGGCTTCGGCAATATCCTGATTCGGAAATTTGGACAGAAGCGACACTGATAGGAAAGAGAAAATCAGCCGATGGCATTTTGGTAGGAGGAAACCTGTCGCTGTTGCAAACTGCGGGGCAAGCGGCGTTGCCAAGAGAAAAGATCATCTTGGCCATCGAAGATATCGCTGAGAACTATTACCGATTGGATCGAATGATTTGGAATCTCATTCAGGCGGGCTATGATAAGTCTGTGCAGGGAATTCTTCTAGGGAGCCTTCATATGTGTGGGCGAGATGATGCGCGGTCGTTTGGCCAGAAGAAATTTATCGAAAGCCTGCAGCGGCTCTGCGCAGGGCCTATCTTGATGAACTGCCGCTTTGGTCATGGCTTTCGTGAAAAAAATAAATTGCAAAGGTTATTACCGCTTGGTGTGAAAATGAGTATTTCTGGCAATAAGGTTTTGTATCATGAGCCTGTTGTGACAACGAGCCTATGATTCCTTCTTCCTTTAAGAAAGAATGCCAACAGTATCTTAAAGATATGGTGAAGTCTGGAGCGGCTCCAGGGTTTCAGTTGGTCCTTGGATGGAAAGATCAAACGCTGGGGATTTTTTCGGCGGGCGTGGAAGACTTTCGGCATCGTCGCCCCGTGCGTCGACAGACGTGGTTTGATTTAGCGTCGTTGACCAAAATGCTCGTCGTCGTGGATTTGATGGCTGAAGCGCTTCAAACTCATAAGATTGCGTCGCTTGAGTTGCCTTTGAGAACTTGGTTTCCATTCTTGAGTTCTGACTTGAAGAACCGAAGTCTGGTTGAGCTTTTGAATCATAGAGCCGGACTGAAGCCGGTCTTTAATGATATTGAATCCATTGAAGCTCATGGATTGAGACGAGAGGATTTGATTCGCTTCTTTTGGAAGCGAGTGGATGAGACTTATGCGGGGCTGACTGGTGAAACTGTTTACTCGGATATTGATTTTCAAATTTTGGGTTTGGTTCTTGAGCATGTCTATGGAAAAAATCTGGGATCTTTGTATCAGCGTGATCAGCTGGCCTATGGCCCCCGGAAATCTCAGTTCGAAACGCTACGATATATTTTTAACGCCCCAACAGTTGCCAGTATTCAGAGTTTGGATACTGAGCCGCGCTGGCTTCATGGGGAAGCGCAAGACCCGCGAGCTCGTTGGTGGGGTGGAGATGCGGGGCATGCTGGATTGTTCGGCACCGCTGAAGGCATCGATCATTGGGCGCGCGAAATTTATCTGAGCTATCATGGAAAGGGTTTACGACTTAGTGACCGAGTTGTTCGTTCGATTTGCGATTTTTCGAAGAAAGAAAAAAACTTCTTGAACGGGTTTGATACGCCGTCAGAGAAATCTCAGGCTGGTGATCGTTTTCCTCCAACAACCATTGGTCACTTGGGCTATACCGGAACAAGTTTTTGGATGGATTTAGAAACAGGCGCTCGTGTCACTCTTTTATGCCACCGTTTTCAACCGGGCATTGATCCAGATAGACTGCGGGCTTTGAGACCTGGATTTCACAACTGGTTGAGTGATTCTCTTTTCTTTAAAAGAGGACAGTGAGAAACTGTCGAAATGATGAATTCTCTAAAGGCTCATGGGCTGAAACCTGGCAGTCGGATTTATTTTTTGGCGATATGCGGAACAGGAATGAGTGCGCTCGCCAGTTTGATGAAGAGCAGGGGATGTATTGTCGCGGGATCCGATATTGCGAGTTATCCACCGGTGGGTGATTTTCTTCGAACGTCGGGAATTCCTGTGGATATTGGTTACGATGTCGAGAAACTTAAAGCCTTTAAGCCAGACTATGTAGTCATTGGAAATTTCATTCGGCGAGACAATCCACAGGCGCAGTTTGTGTTGGATTCAAATATTCCCTACGGCTCGTTCCCAAGCACTTTGGAAGATATTTTTTTAGAGCAAACACAAAATTTCGTTGTTGTTGGCACTCATGGGAAATCGACAACCACGATTTGTTTGGCCCATTTGTTGGCACAAGCCAAAAGAGATCCATCATATCTGGTAGGTGGAATTCCGATTAATTTTTCATCGTCGGCTCATTTGGGTGAAGGAAAGGATTTCGTCATTGAAGGAGATGAATATGATACGGCCTTCTTTGATAAAGAATCCAAATTTCTTCATTATCGACCAACCTACGGTTTGATGATGTCGCTTGAATGGGATCATGCCGATATTTTTCCGACCCCAGCAGCAATGGAAAAAATGTTTCGAAAGTTTATGCATATCGTCGACGCAAAACGCGGGGCGATCGTTCACTGTGCTGATTGGGCGCGTCTGACAGAAATTTTGAACGAGGAAAAGCCGGCTGCAAAACGAATATCTTTTGGATTTTCTGAATCTGCGGATCATAGAATCTCCGATTTTCGCGATGGCGAGGGTGGGATGACTTTTACGCTTCGTGGGCAACGTTTTGAGAATTCAATGACCGGAAAATTTAATGCCCAGAACTTTGCAGCAGCAATTCTTTCTGCTCACGAGGCGGGAGTGAGCTTGGATCCGCTGGCACAGGGCCTTAAATCATTCAAAGGACTCAAGCGTCGTCAAGAAGTGCGAGCGCAGATCGGCAAGCATTTGGTCATCGACGATTTTGCACATCATCCGACGGCGGTGGATGAAGTTGTGAGAGGCTTGAAATCGAAGTATCCACATCATCAGCTCGTTGTTTTTTTCGAGCCTCGATCAAATACGTCGAGACGAGCCGTTCTCCAAGATAAGTTTGATCGGGCCTTCGAAAATGCTGATGTCACTTTGTTAGCTCCGGTATTTAAGATTGAGGCGCTACCTGAAAATGATCGACTCGATATTCCTCGAATTGTGAACCGACTTTCAGCAATGGGAAAAAAAGCCTTTGGCCCCGTTGTAATTGATGAAATGACATCGATCGCGAAAAAAATGTCAACGGAAGGTCCCTGTTTGTTTTTGGTACTTTCGAATGGAAGTTTCGATGGTCTCCATGAAAAGTTGATTTCCGCCCTGAAAGAGGTTTAGTATTTTTTCATGAATAATTTCATGAAGTTTGCCTGTCTTTGTGCGTTTTTTTTCTTGGTTAATTCTGTTGAAGCTCGTGACCTCACTTATAAATTCGGAGCAGGATGGAAGCAGAGCTACTCGAATGCTGTTGTGAACGATTCCAGTCGAGCCTACGTGGCCAAACAATTGAATGGTATCGACCTGACCTATGGGCTTGCAAAAGATCTTTTTGTCGGCGCATTTTTCGGTTTTGAGGGAAATTTTGATTACGCTGCTGCGGGCCCAAAATTGAGATATGATTTGCAGCGCCTTCTCGATCGCGATGCGCCCGCGTGGAAGTATCTAAATATTTTTGCAGAAATTGCATTTCTTGCGAAATTTGGAAAGACAACGAAGTCCGGGATCACAATTCATGCGCCGGACTTGGGTCTAGAAATTTTGCCTTTTTCAGATCTAAACTTTTCAATTATCACATCGGCCGGATTGACCATTGACTTTGTTGAACAGAACCGAATGGGATTTACTCAAGGACTCTTGGGAGATCTCGGCGTTCGATACTATTTCTAATTCATTTGGGCTGATTTTTTTAACGCTTTGCGTCATGTCTTTTTAAAACTGATCAAGCCTTTTTTGGTGATTTTTTCTTAACGAAATATTGATGATGCTTCGCACAAGAAAGGTTGACACCGTGCGGGATAATTAGATCAACTAGTTATCGGATCGTGTGTTTTTTTAGGAGGGGGCTGTCAATGGGGGGATCTCGTCGAAGGTTTTTTTGGCAAATAAGTTGCTTGTTTCTTGCAGGCGTTTTCTTAGTTCCGGCTCAGGCATCTGGGCTAAGACAAAAAGAATGCTCTGCTGGACTCAGAGCTATTTCGGAAGGTACTGCGGACTCGGATGATGGCGCAGGAAATTCTTCGAAAAATTTGATTACCTCTTTGGTCCGTTTCACCGCTGAAAATTTAAACTTTCCAACGCTAGCACAATTAGCGGAAGAGTCTGGGCTAAGTGAGAGAGAGATTTCGAAAGCTCTCGGTAAACAGAGCGAATGGATTTCAACCATTCTGAACGAGAAGCCTGAATCCTACGAGAGACTAAGAAAAGTCTTTGCGAAAGAATATGCCCGGATTGCCAAGGAAGTCGGAATAGCGCCAAATCAGGAGCAGTTGATTCAACAGATGAACGGCGGCAAGGCTTTGGAGTCTTTTCTTTTTGGGAAAAAGGCCTTATTTGCATCGTTTGAAGAGTTCGACAGTTATTCGCGTGAGATTTCTGAAAAATCTTTCAAGGACGTGATCGATAGAATTTTCTTGGACCCTGAGCGACAGGCCGCACTTATCTCGGCCGTGAAATCTAGGAAGCGATTAATCCTGACGACAGCCGTTGCCGGGGCTCCGGTGAACGAAGATTTTCTCGAGGCCCTGAAGCAGTATGCGAAAGCGAAAGACGCAGAGATTCTTGTCTTTCCAGCGAATATGCAAACGGCAGGCCTGGCCCCCGTTTTGACGACTGCAGATCGTGTTCATGTGATTACGCATTCGATGTCGCTGACGCCTACTTTTGCAATCAACAAAATTAAATTGTTAGCCAAACATATTTTGCCACTGAGGGGCCTAGATTTCATTGGGCCGCGCGGTCAAAGTCTGATTGTCGGATCGCCAAAAATGCATGTTCGGACAATTGCGACAGTGAACAATTCGGAACGGCCTCATATGATGTTTACGACGGGAGCGATCACGGATCCTTTCTATGCCGGTCGAAAATATATTCAAGGTCGTACCGATGAAAAGGCAACTCATGGACATGCTATGGGTGCGTTGATTCTTGAGTGGGATGATGAAGCTGCAGATTATCGTGCACGACATATTGAATATATCCGTGACAAGGGTTTCATGGATCGCGAAAAATTTTATACTTCACACGGAGTTGAGTCGGCACGGATCGAAGCTTTGGTTCTTGGCGATGTGCATGCGGGAGAGACTGATGGAAAATTGTGGAATACTCTGCCCTCTGTTGTGAAGACTCTGAAGCCAAAGCGAACGGTTCTTCACGATCTCTTCAATGGGGCTTCAATTAATCCTCATGAAGCTAATAAATTGATGACTCTTGCCGAGAAGGCTGAGAAAAACGAGTTGATCCTCGAGGAAGAGCTGAAACTTGCAAAACAGAAGTTGATCGCATTGCGTGCGATGGATCCAGATATGGAAATTCTAGTCGTTCCGTCCAACCACGACCTTTGGCTAGAAAAATGGCTGCAATCTGGTGAATTTATGAAGGACTCTCGCAATCGACTTTTCGGAATCAAACTTGCGGGTTGTGTTGCAGCAAAGCGCTATGCACTTGAATATGCCATGGTGGAATTGTTGGGCTTAAATGATCCGAAGATTCGGTTCTTGAAAGTCGGTGAGCATTATCGAATTGGGCCAGCTGGTGACGAGGTTGAGCTAGGTTTGCATGGTCATGTGGGCGCAAGTGGTGCCAAGGCTTCGATGTCGTCCATTGCAAAGGCCACGGACCGTGCTGTTTACGGGCATACTCATACCTATAGCCGCGAGAACGAGACTGTTAATGTTGGGACGATTACAGACTTGGATCCGTCGTATACGAGAGATGGATTTAAGGCGTGGGTCCAAAGCATCGCTGCCGTCGGTGAGAATGGCGAAATACAAGTGCACGTCTTTAAGAACGGTGCTTGGTGGGCAACAGGTAATAAGAAAGAAGTGGAAACTCCCGTTCAGATTGTTCCCAATGTCGAAGCCTTCAGTGATGAGGGGCAAGTTGATCAGTACGGCGGGCAGTAGTCTCCACAGTCTCTGAGAATTTGAAGATCATGTGGTGGGCGGATCACGATGAAGCTGATTCGCTCAGTCTTCCTAAAGCCATCAGTGGAAAATAATGTCGGTAGCCATCGTAGCGTAAATAGAAATGTTGTGGAAATCCTGTGCCAGTAAATTCTGGCTCAAGGAGCCCGTCGTCTACTTCACGTGCTTTCAGAAATTGAACGCCTCTTTCGATCGCGGCTCTTATTTGTTCGTCTGAATTAAATTCAGCTAATGCGAGCAATGCCCAGCCGGTCTGGCTGGGAGTCGATCTGGATTTTGGAAATGGCAGGTTCGGAGTATAAGATGCGCAGTCTTCTCCCCATCCTCCGTCCGCATTTTGTTTTGAAAGAATAAATTTTAGAGCTCGTTGCAAATAAGGGGCCTGGCTTGGTTCTCCGATTTTTCTGAGACCAACACACGCAGCTGAGGTGCCATAGATCAAATTGACTCCCCAGCGACCAAACCAAGATCCGTCTGGTCTTTGAACTCGCTTCAGATATCGAACAGCTCGTTTTACCGAGGGATGTTGATGCAAGTGGAGTTCAGCGAGGCATTCTAAAACATGGCCTGTCACATCCGGATTCGATGGATCGATGAGAGATTTGAGATCTGCAAACGGAATGCGATTCAAGATTGTCTGATTATTGTCGCGATCAAAAGTTCCCCATCCGCCGTCACTTCCTTGCATGGCGAATATCCAATGAGTCGCTGGCTCAAGTTCTTTCGTCGACATCCCCAGTTTGTGAAGCGTCAAGGTGACAATGCACGTATCGTCAATGTCGGGATATTGTGAGTTGTGGTACTGAAACGCCCACGCGGCAAATGGTTTTCCCCGGCGCAGTCGAGCCTTTGTGGCCCAATCTCCAACCACCTGGCTTCGGCTATTCCACAAAAAATCCTTAGTTCTTTGAAGTCTAATATCAGATGGATTTGCTCCAGATTCGATCAGCGCCAATGCACTTAGCGCAGTATCCCAAATCGGTGATACGCATGACTGAAGCACAGCAGATTGAGTCGCTTCACGGGAATTTCGAGGTGGAATTTGAGTTCCCACGCCACGCGTAAAGCGACGCAAAGCTTCGAGCCCTTTCTGAATAGGCTCCTCCGACAAATCCATACCCATCGACCAAAGCGCCATAATTGAATTGAGCATCGGCGGTTGAATTCCGCCCCAGTCGCCGCTCGGTTCCTGATGATCCAGGATCCAACGCCTCGCTCGTTCCAAACAAAATGGACGCAGAGGTTTTATCGGAAATTTAGATTCATAAATGGCAACGCCCTGACTCATCGCCTTAAAAACTTGTTCCCAGTTGATCCAGGTCCAATCCCATTTGCTTGTCTTCAAGATCCAAGAATGATCAGCCTCAGGAGGTTCGATATATTCGATTTTATTTTTCTCTGCAGGATTTGAGTAAAGTTCATCCAAGTCAAAATCAAGTGAGCGAGTTTTCTGCAAGTGAAACAGAATTGTGAGGGGAATGATCGTCACACGGGACCAATAAGAAAACTCTAGAATATGAAATGGCAATCCGCGAGGGGCTAAAAGTATTTCTGGTGGAATCATGGGAATTCCATTCCATGGATACAACTCAAAAAGTGCGAGCCAAATCTTGGTAAAGACTCGAGCTCTTGGAATTCCACCTTCCGACAGAATAAACTCACGAGCCTTCACTAATCTCGGATCTGTCGCTGCATAACCAGCGGCGCGCAACGCGAAATAGGCTTCAATGCAGGTGCTCAGATTGCCAGGTCCACCTTCATATAAATTCCAGGAGCCATCCGCTTGTTGCCGATCCAAAATTCCCAATGCCAAGCGAGAGATGAGTTCATCGTCGGGGAGGTCGAGCCATTTATGGAACAGAATGAACTCAGCGTTCATTGTCACATTATCATCAAGCGCAAAATGCCAATGGCCGTCTGGCCGCTGAGCTTTCCAGAGAACTTCCTGAAGGTGCGATGAGATCGACCGAACCATCGAACGAAGCGGAAAAAGATCAGTGACCTTCTCAGGTTTATTTGAGGTTTTTGGAGCCAGCGGGGTCACAATGGGCCCTACTTTAGTGGCGGAATTGGTTCCCGTCTAGTGGGGGGTGAATCAAATCGTGCCATATTGGTTTTCACGGGGCTCTCGGCCGAAACGAGCGGGCTATAGGGGGCTTGTTCTAGTTTGAAACAGCCAACGATTGAGTTTTTAGCCTGGGTCCTGCAACACTCTAACTATGGATATTCCTTATACGAAAATGCATGGGTGTCATAACGACTATATTTATATCAATAATCTTCAAGGAAAATATCCCCAGTTGAACTATCTCGATCTTCCGAGCTTTGCACGAAAATGGTCCCATCGCTCAACGGGTATTGGCTCCGATGGGGTGATCGTTGTGAATCCACCAACTTTTCCTGGAAATCACGGCGAAATGAGAATGTTTAATGCGGATGGTTCTGAAGGAAAAATGTGTGGCAATGGGATCCGTTGTGTCGCGAAGCTGATTCATGAAACTTCAAATCGAAGCGCCAGTTACAAAATAGAGACGCTTTCTGGAATTAAAGAATGTTTCATTATCGACGACAAAGATCCGGCGCGTTTTATGGTGAAGGTGAATATGGGACGACCCTCATTTTTGCCCGCCTCGATCCCTGTCGAGTTTGACGACATGATGGTTCTGAATGAAGAGTTTGATGTGCTTGATCGAACCTTTCGTATGAGTTGCGTATCAATGGGCAATCCGCATTGCGTAGTATCCGTAGAAAATCTCGATGGTTTTCCAGTAGAGCGATATGGCCGCGAGATTGAGAACAATCCCGTATTTCCCGAAAAAGTGAATGTTGAATTTATTGAAAATCGGAACGGCGAGATTTTTCAAAGGACTTGGGAACGAGGAAGCGGAGAAACTCAAGCCTGTGGAACAGGCGCTTGTGCAGTCGGCGTTCTCACAATCATGGGCGGGGTGAAGAAATCGCCAGTGATCGTGCATTTGAGAGGTGGGGATCTTCAAATCGATTGGGATGGCCTGCACGATGTTTGGATGACCGGAGAGGCCGTTACTGAAAGTGTCGGGAATATCCAGGTTGCAGAATAATAGTTCGATTACTGTGGCCTTGCGTGAGCTCGACAGTAGACATCCACGTAACGATCAGGAAGTCCTGTGGAAGCCTGGCAAATATCGCAAGCTCTGGATGTATAGCGATAGGGGCCTGTTGGGTCAGGGTTTTGACTCAAACAATCACTGAATGTCGACAGCGCCAATGCTGTTTGAGCCCGACTTAAAATCACAGTGCAGAAGTCTGATTGGGGTTGTGAGGCACAGTATTTATTATATTCGGTGACGAGGCAATTCTGCTCGATCAGTGACGAGATCGCTTCGCTTTGGGCTGAACTGCAGGTTTTGGAGTTGTCTCGAGCATGAGACATCTCATGTTGCGCATTGCAAGCATCGGCAAGCTCTTGAGCGTTGGAGTATTTTGGCAGAGGAATAATGGGTGTCGTATTGCCATCGTCTACAAATCCATTTTGTTTACAAAAATTTGTGCGGCCATAGATCGTGCATTGAGTTCGAGATGCGCACGCCTCTCCGGCCGGTCCACATTTTGTAACAACCTGACTATCGTTGCATTTGGTTGTAACAGTTTGGCATCCATTTCTTTGACAGGCATTGCAGTAGTTGTTCTTTCGTGTCGGCGCACAGGTCGTTGTGGCCTGGCGCTCGATTTTTTTGAGGCCTCCCTTGGATTTCAATCTCTCCATTTCTTGATAGGCGCCTTGAAATCCTTCGGTATAGCTTCTCACAAATGAAGCGAGTTCTTTTTCTAAATGTCGTTTTGCAGTGCCGACTGACTTTGGGTTGAGCTTGTCCAAAGATTTCAATTCTTCAGAGAGCAATTCGTAAGTCTCAAGTGTGGATTCAGCGTAAACTTCGCGCGTGGAAAACCAATCAGAAGAAATCTCTCTGGCGGATGATTGAGGAGCTCGTTCATCAAACAAAAATCTTATGGTTTGAGCCCGAGAATTAATGAGGGAAGAAATCGAGTTTAGGGCGGACGTCGTATTCAAAACACGAACGAAATCGATCAAGCGATAGATAGTTGATGAAGCAAGCCCTTCTGTTGCAGAGCTGCGTATGGGAGGAATGATCAGTGTCTCAAACATCGATCGTAAGCTACGATCAGCAGCTGCAGATTTTGGATTTTTTTCTAAGGTTGAGAGCCAGGCTTTCGACCACTTGTAGAGCGACTCCAAGTTATGTTTTCCACTTTGATACCTGGCGACAACAACTTGAGCTCCTTCTGAAAGTGACATCTTTTGAAACGCGATAAAATACATCAAAAACTCATTTGAAATGGAGCCCAGATCTGATGATTGAGCTCCAGCAAGTTTCGTGATGTTAGCGAACCTATTTTCGAAGGCATTGAGATCGATCCGGCCAGCTGCTACGGCATTCGAAAATTGCTGCGGGGTCTTGAGATGCGCCATGGGCCCAGAGCTCACAGGCGAGGGGGCGGGGATCACGGGTTCCGTGCCGGCGTTGAGTGAAATCGTGATGATAAACAGACACAGGTATCCCGAGGTTCGAATGAAAGGCTGTATCATTTAAAAGAGCTCCTCAAGAGAAGTTTATCGTGAACATAAACTCATCGAAAGCGAGAAGTCCAAATCGCGATAAATTCGTACCTATGAGGATTAAGCACGGTTAAAATGATATCCAGTGTTTCGTCCTTCGCTGCGTCATCGGAACTCACGAGACTAAAAGGGGACACTGCAGAATCAATGAATCGGTTCAGCATCGAAAATTCTCCGGTAGTGCGAGATAAAAAATCTGGATCTGCAGATAGGGCTGGGGAATCCTGTTTGCCTGAATTCATTCCCACATGGATCCATTCGCCAGGGGTTAATCTTTGCTGAACTTCGTGTAAATTGAGGCCTAACGATTTTTGCGCAAATGGACGAAGGCTTGAACCTATCGCAAAACGATAGACCCATCTTAGGGCAAGTGGCGACAGAATCCCCAAGATCGTCAGGCCTCCATACTGCTGAGCCGGGTCAAGATTGAGAGACGAGTTGGCGACTAATCCCAATCCAATTGCTCCGCCAGCTGCAAGAGACGCCGTTCCAGAATTCAGCAGATCTCGCATCATTTCCCCGCGGCTCTGATAAGCTAAGGTGCTTCGTTGAATGCCGATGGCGAGCGAGCGAACTTGGGTTGATGCGCGGCTGTCGCCTTCAATCCGCTTCTTTAGAAATCTCAAACGGTTTGCAGAGGCAGAAAGTGCCACTGACTCTCGACGTGAAGCGCTGCCAAACGCAATGATCTGACCTGAGCGAAGATCGGCATTCGGCTCTTCCGTGAGGCGCTCTATCTGTTCATCGATGAGCTCATGAGCTGCCGAGATCTCCAAATCTCGAGGTCTGTCCTTAAGACCCAATTCAGCCAGGGTCTTATCACAAAATGGTGAGGCAGAAAGCGTCGCAGCCAGAATAGAAAAAAAGGCAAGTGACAAGCTAACGAAAAACTTTCGCATGCGACCGGCCTTCTACATGAAAGTGAAGAAACTTCAAGCCGGGGTGGCTTCTTCGGCATCCAACGCTTCAGCCGAAGTGAAGTCGTATTCAGTCTCTGTTTTTAGATTTTTCAAGTGGTCATCTCGATCTTGTCGAGTCAGAAAGCCGTGCTCGATTTTCTTTTCGAGCAATCGAACGTCAAATTTACCTTCTTCAGCAACCAAAGACACAATTCCGGATTCATTCTTTACCATATGATGTTGCTATTGCATCCCACCCTATTTGAGGTCAAGATTTAAGGATGAAAAGTTCCACCGATAAGTCCTCAGAATCACAGGAATCCGATAGTTTTAGTTTGGCTTTTTTCAATGGCCATTTGTTGGAGGATCGGTTGCTTCCATATCCCAAGCCAGATACCAGCTCTTGGGATGGGGTTTGTGAGCTAATTCAGCGATTTAGTGAAAATGTAGATCCTAAGAAAATTGATCATGATGCGAAAATTCCACCGGAACTTATCGATGAAATGAAGCAGATGGGTTTGTTTGGAATGATCATTCCCGAGGAATACGGCGGATTCGGTCTGGGTGCGACCGGCTATTCGAAAGTGATGGAGACCATGTCTCAAGTTGATCCTTCACTTACGATCACGTTGGGCGCGCACCAATCGATTGGACTCAAAGGTCTTCTTTTGTTTGGGACCGAGGCTCAGAAGAAGAAATATCTTCCGAAATTGGCAACGGGTGAGATGATTGCGGCATTTGCGTTAACCGAGCCAACGAGTGGAAGTGATGCTCAGAGCATCAAGACCAAGGCCGTTCTGTCAGCGGATCAGAAGCATTATATCATCAACGGATCGAAGCTTTGGATCACGAATGGTGGAATCGCTGATTATTTCACTGTTTTTGCAAAAGTCGATGTCAACGTAGACGGTGAACTGAAAGAAAAGGTGACGGTGTTCATTGTTGAAAGGGCGATGGGAGTAAAGCATTTGGCAGAGGAGGAGAAACTGGGGATTAAAGGCAGTTCCACAGTTCAACTCGTTCTGGAAGACGTGAAAGTTCCTGCTGAAAATATGCTCGGTGAGTTGGGCAAGGGCTTTAAGGTCGCCATGAATATCTTGAATAGTGGTCGACTCGGACTGGCCGCGGGATGCCTGGGGGGCACTAAACTGATGTTGAAAGAAGCGACTAAATACGCGATTGAGCGCAAGCAGTTCAATCGACGGCTCGTCGATTTCAAAGCCATGAAGGCGTATATCGCGCAGATGGAAGTGACGAAATATGTGCTGGAGAGCATGGTGTATCTCACCACCGATTGGATCGATCGCGGAATTCATGACTATTCGATGGAATCCGCCATTTGCAAAGTATTCGGTTCAGAAACGATGTGGGACAATGTCAATCGAGCCCTACAGATTGCGGGCGGCAATGGTTATATGAAGGACTATCCCTTCGAGCGAGCCTTGAGAGATTCCAGAATCAATCTGATTTTTGAGGGAACAAATGAGATTTTGCGCTTGTTTATTGCTCTCACCGGTTTGCAATCTGTTGCGACCCAATTGAAGGGCACTCAGGAGGCATTGAAACGACTTTTTGAAGAGCCAATTAAAGGATTTGGAGCTTTCTCTGGATACGCGGCGAAGCGAATTCGTCAGCAGTTCTCGCCTGATATGGCGAAATCTCTTCATCCGCTGCTTTCGCCGCAGATTAAACACTTGGGCAAATCCATCGCGGATCTTTCTGAAGTTTCGGAGATGCTGATTAGAAAATATCGCAAGGATATCGTGGAAGAGCAGCACGATTTGAGGCGCGTGGCCGATATCGCGATTGATATTTTTGCAATGTCCGCCACGCTGGCGCGGGTTACCTCGGAAATTAAGGAAAAGGGCGAAGATTCGACCCTTCATAGCCGGCAAATTGCTGCAGTTTTCTGCAGTCAGGCCAGGCGAAGAATTCGGGACAATATCCGGGGTCTCGACGTGAACAAAGACCGAGCGATCGATTCGATATCTGACAGGGTCGTGAAGTCTTTTGGGGGCTAAGCCTGATTTGGCAAATTCGAGCTTGACCAATGCGTCGTTTTTGAAGAATTTGCCTGCATGCCATCACCAACAGGGGTTACAAAGTTAGTTCGTAAAAAGAAAAAGACCTTGCAAGGTCGTCGACGAAAACGTGAAGAACGTAATCGAACGACAATCAATTTTTTCACGGCATTCCCTGTTCCTCCACAAGAGGTAAAGGCACAACCCGTTCGTAAATTGAAAAAATTCGCTTAATCAGCGGAATCTCCAAAATTTTTGTCAAATTGCATAGTATTAGTTTTGATTGCGTTTTTAATTTTTAAAATTGGCAGTCACGAATTTTAGCGCGCTGTCTTTGTCGAGGATTCGACCTTCAAGCTGCTCGGTCTCAAGAGATTCGAGGATTCCCTTAAATTGAGGTCCAGGCTTAAAGCCCATCGAAATGAGATCATGTCCCGAAAGCAGAGCGGCGGGTCTCAGAACGTCAGGCGGTAGCTTTTTCAGTTCTTCAACGCAGAACTCGTAGAGAGTCATGTTTTGATGACTGGCCATGCAATCGATGAAATGCATTTTGAGATGCAAATCAAAATGAGTATTTCTCAGAAATCGTTTGAGTGTTGCTGGTCTCATCTGGGGCGCATCCTTGAATTTGAGATGATCACGTGTCAACTCGCAGACAATATCGGTCAGATGGCTTGAAGCTTTCAGTCTCTTTAAAATTCTTTCAGCCATTTCAGCGCCAATATTCTGGTGATTATTGAATCGAATGCGATCAGGCGGTTCGTGCGAAAATGTCGGAGGCTTTCCGATATCATGAAGTAAACAACCCCAGGCCAATTCGGGTGAGGCCCCATCACATTGTTTGAGTAAGAGCAAAGTATGTATCCAGACATCACCTTCTGGGTGAAACTCCGCTGGCTGTTGGCATCCTTGCATGGCCAGTGCCTCGGGGAGAATGTGCTGGAGAATTCCAGAATCCGCCATCATTTGCATGGCGAGATCTGCATTCGTGCTTGTGATCATTTTCGTGATTTCATCAAAGATTCTTTCTGCAGAAATTTTTTGAATCAGGGGAGCCAATTTTCGAATAGCGCCTAGAAGTTCGGCGTCCAGTTTAAACGAGTAACGAGCAGCGAATCGAAATGCACGCAGCATGCGCAGGTGGTCTTCTTGAATACGAAGTGCAGGGTCCCCAATAGCGCGCACCACGCCGTCTTTTAGATCCTTCTGGCCTCCTACCCAATCCAGAATCTTATCTTCAATGGGGTCATAGAGCATTCCGTTGATGGTAAAGTCACGGCGTTTCACGTCTTCTTCGGCTGTCGCGATCACCACTTTCGAGGGGTGGCGACCGTCTGCTATTCCAATATCGCTCCGAAATGTGGCGACCTCCACTTTGTCGGGATTCGTTTCAGCTGAATCTAAAACTAAAATGACGTTGAAAGCTTCGCCTACGGGAACCGTACGAGGAAATATTTTTCGAATATCATCTGGCAATGCATTCGTTGCAATATCAAAATCTTTTGGATGCCTGCCCAGAAGCATATCTCTCACGCAGCCTCCAGCAAATACGGCTTCAAATCCTGAGCCGCGCAATGCCCTTAATACCGAAAGAGGAAAATGCGCCGATGGATTTTTGTCGAGGATATTCTTCACTCTGCCACCTTAACTGCAGCATAGCGCTGTGTGCAATCCTCCAGATGTTCGTGTCTTCGGAAAATTGACTTGCAAGCCCCAAGAATTGGGCTTCCAATGGTGCGGTGAAGTCGCTGGTTCTCAAGAAAACGCCCTATGGAGATTCTGACCTCATTGTCACCATGATTGTAGAGACGGGGCGTATTTTGAAGGGATTTGCAGCGGGTGCGAGGAAATCTCGCAAACGATTTCCTCATCAATTTGCGGTCGATGGTTTTTATGATGTCGATGGAATGCAAGATGATCGACTGGCGCGACTTCATCGGTGCGATTTGATTCATTTCAACGACGGAATCGGAAAATCTTGGGATTCGCTTTGCCTTTGGGCGCAGGTCGCTGAATGGCTCGTTCTTCATCAGGACCAAACCTATGATTTTGAGAGTCTCTATCGACTTTGGGCGTCTCTTGGCACTGACAGCGAGTGCCGTTTGTTTTTCGATTTTTTTATTCGAGAAATGAAAATGCACGGTTTGACCCCTGAGCTCGATGAGTGCGTCATTTGTCGCAAACCATTTTTTATCGAAGGGATGAATCAGAAAGATTATGTTTTCGTCATTGAAGAAGGAGGGCTATCCCATCCTCAGTGTCGAGCGGGTCTTTCTTTAGATGGGGCTGCGGTATTGTTTCTGAAATCTAGACTTTCAGAGAGCCTGCCGGCGTTGGAAAATCAAACGCTCGCACGAGCATCACAAGAATCTCTCAATCGCGTGATTATTCCGTATCTGGAATGGCAGATGGGACAGGCATTTAAAAGTCGTCGTGTGCATTTGAAGCAATCAACTCTTTGACGGCATGACCTCTGATAGTCCAGATTAGAGGCCTATATGGCAGCACCTTCAGATAAAATGGCAACAATCGTCTCTCTCGCAAAGAGGCGGGGTTTTATGTTTCAGTCTTCCGAAGTTTATGGAGGACTTAACTCTTGTTACGACTACGGACCTCTTGGCGCAGAGCTGAAAAATAATGTGAAGCGGCTATGGATGGACGCTATGATTCGTGAGCACGAGAATATCGAGCCACTCGATTCATCGATTTTGATGCATCCACGTATTTGGGAAGCGTCAGGCCATGTTGAGAATTTCACGGATCCACTCGTTGATTGTAAGATATGCAAGGCTCGCTTTCGCGCGGATCAACTGGACAATGCCGTGTGCCCACAGAAGCCGTCTAAAAATCCGAAGAGCTGTGGCGGGGAATTGACAGAGCCTCGGTCATTTAACTTGATGTTTAAAACTTTTATGGGGCCATTGGAAGATCAGTCGGCGGTTGTTTATCTTCGGCCCGAAACGGCGCAGGGCATTTATGTCAATTTCTTAAATGTAATGACGACATCTCGACAAAAAATTCCATTTGGAATTGCTCAGATCGGCAAAGCATTTCGAAATGAAATCACTCCTGGAAATTTTATTTTTAGAACTCGCGAATTCGAACAGATGGAAATGCAGTACTTCGTGAAGCCCGGAACAGATGCAGAAGCGTTTGAAAAGTGGAAAGCGATTCGCATGCAGTGGCATTTAGACAATGGTCTGAAGAAAGAGCGATTGCGTTTTTCAGAGCATGGACCAAACGAGCTGGCTCACTACGCAAAAGCAGCGTTTGATATCCAGTATGAATTTCCGTTTGGATGGCAAGAGATCGAGGGAATTCATAACCGAAGTGATTTTGATCTTAAGCAGCATGAGAAATTTTCTGGTAAAAAATTAAGTGTTTTCGATGAAGAATCTAAGGCTTCCTATGTTCCTTGGATTATTGAAACATCTGTGGGATGTGATCGCACTCTGCTGACGCTGCTTGTTGATGCTTATGATGAAGAAGTGACTCAAGGGGATGGCGAAGACGCGGGTCCGCGTGTTGTATTGCGATTTAAGCCGCGCGTTGCTCCAACCAAGGTGGCGATTTTTCCGCTCATGAAAAAGGATGGTTTGCCCGAAAGAGCACGCAAGATTTTCAAAGATATTTCATGCCGCTGGAGAGCACAACTCGATGAATCCGGCAGTATTGGCCGTCGCTATCGTCGCGCTGATGAAATTGGAGTTCCTGTAGCAATCACTGTGGACCATGAAGCAGGGAGTGTGACGGTTCGTGATCGGGATACGATGAAACAAGAAAGAATTTCGGAGGCAGCACTGAGCGATTATCTCGCAAAAAAACTGGGAGGTATCTGATGAAAAATTCTCGAAAGGTGAGGATTCAGAAATCGATCGAAAAAAAATCTGATCGTGTTTTGAGGTTGTCGAGTCGTCAAGGGGCTCAGCTTTTGACAACGATTGGATATCAGGCCGAGGGTTTGACTTCTGATAAAAAAATTTGGAAGGAACTCCGAGGCAATGAACAGCTTCTCAGAGAACATCTTGGAGGCAAAGGGACTGGCCTTGTGATGATGTCCAGAATGGGAATTCCCGTTCCGCCCGCATTTAATCTCGCGACTTCTCTCTGCAATACGTTTCTGAATCAGCAGCGCTTACCTCAGTGGGTGAAAGATCGAATCGACATATCAATTAAAGGGCTTGGTCAAAATATCGGAAAAACATTCGGATCAATGACGAATCCTTTGCTCGTTTCTGTGCGGTCAGGTGCGCGAGTTTCGATGCCCGGCATGATGGATACCATTCTCAATTTGGGACTCAATCGTGATATTACCGAAGCGCTCTCGAAAAAAAATCCAGATCAAGCTCGTTTTTGGTGGGATTGTTACCGTCGACTCATTCATATGTTTGCGACCGTTGTGCTTGGTGTGGAACATGATATTTTTGAAGAGCACCTCGATCAGTTGAAGAAACAGCAGAATGTAACGAACGACATTGATTTAAGCACTGAGTCGTTAAAAAAGCTGTGTGGTCTTTATGAAACGACATTGATTGAACTCGATCGCAATTTTCCATCAGATCCCATGCAGCAACTTTATCTTGCGATTGAGGCTGTTTTTAGATCTTGGAATACAGATCGTGCCGTCCATTATCGGCGATTGCATTCAATCTCAGATGATTGGGGCACGGCGGTCACAGTGCAGGCCATGGTTTTTGGGAATTGGAATGAGAAATCAGCGACGGGGGTTGTTTTCACTCGAAATCCATCAACAGGTGATAAAGAGCTCTATGGTGAATACCTTCTGAATGCCCAAGGTGAAGATGTTGTCGCGGGTATTCGGACACCCAGGCCGATCGTGGAGCTGAAGAATGAAATTCCCAAATCGTATTCAAGACTCACCAAGGTGCTTCAGAATCTAGAATCTCATTTTTGTGAAGTTCAGGATGTTGAGTTCACGATTGAAGATGATCAACTGTTTATTTTGCAGACAAGGACCGCAAAGAGAACTGCAGCCGCAGCGTTCGAGCATTGGTATCAGCTTACTCACGAAAAAAAGATGACAAAACGAGATGCTTTGACTCGAATTCAATTCGATCAGGTAAAGCAGCTTTTGCATCCGTCGTTGAAAGTGACGACTCAAAAGCCCTTGGCGATTGGACTTCCGGCGAGCCCGGGAGCTGTGTCGGGTAGAATTTTTCTGGATCCAGACTCAGCCGTTGCAGCGAGCCAGAGTGGCCAGGCGGTTATTTTGGTCCGCAAAGAAACCTCGCCAGAAGATATCATGGGCATGGCAGTGTCGCAGGGAATCTTGACCGCAACGGGTGGGATGACGTCGCATGCCGCGGTGGTGGCTCGTGGTATGGGCAAATGTTGTATTGTTGGTTGTGGTGAAATTGAATTCGATCCAAAAGCCGGGACGGTCAAGATCGGCTCGCAGGAATTTGCCGAAGGAGCTTGGGTCACTTTGGATGGAAGCACGGGGCGTATTTTCGAAGGCAATCTGCCCACTGAGCCTGTTCGTTGGAGCCCGTCAGCGAAGGCAATCTTTGGATGGGCAGATGAAACCTCATCGATTCAGGTTTTGGCGAATGCTGATACCGAAGATCAGGCACTTTTGGCTCGTGATCTTGGTGCGCAGGGAATCGGGCTTTGTCGAACGGAGCATATGTTTTTCGATAAAGAGAGGATCCATCAGTTTCGTTTGATGATTTTGGCGGATGACGAATCTTCTGTTCAGAAGTTGTCGATTTATCAAGAGGACGATTTCTTTAAGATTTTTACGGCGATGAAGGATTTAAGTGTTTGCGTTCGACTGCTCGATCCGCCTTTGCATGAATTCTTACCTCGAGAAGAACAGAGGGATGAGCTCAGTCTGCTGGCAGAAAATTTAAATTGGCCAGAAGAGAGGCTGAAAAATCGAATTGCTCAGCTGCAGGAAACAAATCCCATGCTTGGGCATCGTGGCTGCCGTTTGGGTATCACCATGCCAAGACTCTATGAAATGCAGACGCGAGCGTTGGCACGTGCGATGGTTCGATTCTGGAATACCAATCATCGAATCGTTTTGAAGGTGATGATTCCGCTTGTGATGAATCCGCAAGAGCTAAAGGTTTTGTTGGCGAGTTTGAAAAAGGCTTTCTCTGACGAGGTCGAGCAGCAGTTTTCCGACTTGGGAGTTTTGAAAAAAATTCTCAAATATGTCAAATGGGGAACGATGATCGAATTGCCCCGTGCATGTGTTGTTGCTGATCAATTGGCGGGAATGGTAGATTTCTTTTCGTTCGGAACAAATGATCTCACTCAGACAACCTTGGGGCTTTCTCGAGATGATAGTGCTCGATTTATTCCCGCTTATATTGAAAAGGGCTTGATCAAGGCGGATCCTTTTGAATCTCTTGACCAGGATGGAGTTGGCCAGCTGATCAAGCTTGCGGTGGAGCGAGGGCGAATCGGCAATAAACAACTGGATATTGGAATTTGTGGCGAACATGGGGGAGACCCTGAGAGCATTAAATTTTTCAGGGGCCTGCAATTTGATTCAGTAAGTTGTTCTCCATTCCGTGTACCTATGGCAAGACTAGCTTTGGCCAAAGCCGAATTGGCTTTGCAGAAGAAGGAGAAACGTTGAAGCATTTTATTTTTGTTGCGGCAATTTTTGCTTTAATTGGATGTGAGTCACAGTTTCCTGGCAATCGTGATTTTTCTCTATCAGCCCTTAATGGTCCTTACGGTTTGAAGGTTGTCACCATTGGTGGCACGAACTATTTGGGTGTGATCAATTCGAATTTTCACTTCGACGCATCAGATGGAAGTCTTCACTTTTATTCGATTGCAAGCCCAAGAGCTCCTCAATTGAATACGAGCTTATCGCTGAGAATTCCTACCGGCGTCAGCGATTTTGAAGTCTCTGACGATGTATTGATTTTGTCGGACAGAAGTCGTCATCAGCTTTTGTTTTATGATCTTTCAGCCGGAGCTTTTACCCAGCGGTTAGAAGCAAATGGTGATCCGAAGGTGATCAAGCTCACCGATAATCCCCAGCGATTGCTGGTATTTAATCGCAATCCCGATGCTTTGAAGGTTTTGGCCGTGGCCAGCCAGTCTTCAGGAGTCGTTCATTTCATTCGATTGGATACATTGGCGTTTATCTCTGCAGGAGTGGAGACTCCCTCGTCTCGAGATACCATTACAGTGAGAGATATTGTCGGGGCTAATTTCTATATGCAGGCCCGGCAAGAACAAGAAGCGGGTAAAGACGACCATATTGGGGTTTCTAGGCAGGTCGCTGCTGGTTATGGAATTAATGCGATGTCTTTTTTGCCTTCGGTATCGACGGATCAGATTTTGATTACGGCAGATTTCTTTGACAACGCGTTGTTTGGATATCGATTCGAGTCTCTGACGAACACAAGCAATTTGGCGTGGGATCTTCCGCAGTCGAGCGATGGATATGAGTCAGGTGATATTCGATATCCTGGCACGAGAGAGCGAGGGTTCAGAGGTCTTGCGGTGGATCAGTCTGGAAATGTATTTGCGTCGAGTCGAACGGATAACGCCGTTTATAAAATTGCACGAACGGAGTTTGAGCGTGCGAAAACAACAGATATTTCAAAGGGCAGAAATACTCGAGGCTATCCAAAAGATACCGCGACACATCGACTGATTGCATTGGATGATATTACAACGGATGAAATTTTCCCAAGATTAGGTGAAATGGTTACGGATTGCCCGCAAACCGTCGGTCCATTAGCTGTGACCTGTGGCGGTGCTGTTGCGACGAGAGCCTGGGTGCTCGGTTTAGGGACTCAGAAGGTTTATCGTATTGCGGTTGGCGCAGCGACTTCAACGGCATCTTCAAAACTGTCTGGGGTTCCACAAAGCATTTTATGGCATCCGAGTGAGAATATTCTTTATGTCGCAGAGCCTGAAGCCAATCGAGTGGATATTCTTGATGCTGATACACTCGGCGCGATTACCCAACTTGCAAATCCATGACAGAATCACGCAAGCGTCTTCGGATTGTCTTGGTCGCTCCAAGAATTGCCGCGAATGTCGGAAACATCGCGCGCTCGGCAGAGGCTCTCAATGCAGAGCTGTCTCTTGTGCGGCCCCTTGGATTTTTCTTGGGTTCTTCGAAATTGAAACGTTCATCTGTGGGATATTGGGACTCTGTTGAACCCGCGGTATACAACGATGCGGCAGATTTTTGGAGTCGGTTTTCGTGGGGTGCAACCACGCAGGTCTTGTGGGCTACGAAATTCGGGGATCAGATCTATTCGGAGGTGACATATTCCGATGATCTCGTTCTTATTTTTGGGAACGAAGAGGAGGGGATTCCACAAGAGTTTTTTCAATCATTTCAACCACTTCCTCGGCCGGTTGTGGCTTGTCGAATTCCAATGGCCGGAGTAAGATGCCTAAATTTGGCGACTTCTGTTGGAGTCTTTGGCTTTGAGGTGGCTCGTCAGTGGGGATGGGAAATTATGACTTCGAATCGGGTAGGCTATGAGAATTAAATCGCTTCAGATGCAGGGCTTTAAGTCCTTTGGAGATAAAACTGAACTTCGTTTTGACGATCAAATCATTGGAATCGTTGGACCCAATGGCTGCGGTAAAAGCAATATCGTCGATGCCATTCGTTGGGTCATGGGGGAACAATCCGCAAAAGGCCTCCGGGGTTCTGAAATGTCCGATGTTATTTTTAACGGTACTACGGAACGAAAAAAAGGGAGCTTTGCAGAAGTAAGTTTAGTTTTCGACAATGCCGACAAATCGGCTCCGGCCCCCTACCAAGATTGTTCTGAAGTGATGATCACTCGCCGGCTCTATCGATCTGGCGAAAGCGAATATTTGATCAACAAAGTGGCGGTGCGTCTTAAAGATATCAATGATCTGTTTTTGGGAACGGGATCTTCTGCCAGAGCTTATTCGATAGTCGCACAAGGCAAGGTGGATCAGGTCGTACTTGCGAAGCCCGAAGATAGGCGTTTTCTTTTAGAAGAAGCTGCCGGAATTGCGAAATATAAAATTCGAAGGCAGGCTGCCGAACGAAAAATTGAAGCCACAAAAACAAATTTAGAGCGCGTTCAAGATATCATTGGCGAATTAGAAAAAAATTCTCGCTATCTTGACCGGCAGGTGGAGCGTGCTGAGAAATTCCGAAAGCTTCAGACAGAACTTCGTGGATTAGATGAGCAAATAGTCTCGGCGAAGGTGACGAAACTGGATCGCGAGGCTTCGTCGAATCAGGAGAAGCTCGATAGAAATTCTCAGGAATTTTCAGCACTAGAAACTCAGTTGAGAGAAGTTGAAGCAGCCATTGAAGAGGCGCGATTTCAAGCGCTCAATTTCGAAAAAAATTCGAGCTCTGATTATGAAAAATTATTGGCGCTGAAAGAAAATTTTTCTGCATCTGATAAACGAATTGAGCTGGCCACGCAGCGTATTCAGCTTTTAGAAAATCAAATTCGTGAGCGAGAAAAAGATATTGAACGGATTCGAGCGAAGTCTGAAGCGAATGCTCAGTCTGCCTCTGCGGTATTGGCAGATCGTGAGTCTCTTGAATCTCAGAAAATTGAAAAAACAGAGGAATTAAGATTTTTGAAAGCTGAAGTCGATCGACTTCAGAAAGAGTTGGATCTGGCTTATTCATCCATCAATGAGCTTCAGGCCCGGGCGGAGCAAAGTCGGTCAGAGGCCGCTCGTCGTAGCCAAAAGATAGATGATTTTCAAAAAGAACGTGATCGGCTTGATCAAGAACGTTCAAAATTATTGGACCATGTCGCGGGTGTGAAGCTTGAAAATGAGCGATTGAGTGTTCAAGAAGTGGATACCCAATCGCGACTCGGTGAGCTAGGTCAGGAAGAAGAGCGGCTTTCACAGAGACAAAATCAACTCAAGCAAGATCTTGAAGTTGCAAAACATGATGAAGAAGTGTCTCGGAATGAGCTTCGGCAGTGGCAGCAAGTTGTTGTTCAGTCTGACGCCGACATCAAGAGCCTGCAAACTTTGGAGGAGCACGAAGTCGGCTATGCCCCGGGTGTTCTCAATCGAAAAAAGATCACGGGATATCCGATCATTATGGATCTTGTCCGAGTGGCGCCTGAGCACGACAAAATCGGTGCTGCCTTTTTGTCTGAATTCGGTCAAAGATTCATTGATTCAGTTTCATCTAGCGAAGGAATATTGACTGGGCGAATTTCTGTTTTGAGGGTTTCAAATTCAACCGACCTTGCAAGTGGTACGACATTTTGGGATTTGCTTGAAGGTGATCGACCAGCCTTGCTTGAGAACTTTCTACGATCAATTGAGATTGTAGAAACGGCAGCGTCGTTTACTGGAGAGAGAATACAGATTGATAGAGAAGGTAACCTCTCTATTCCATTGCCCCTTCAGAATTCACTTCACATTCAGGGGCAAATTTCAGCGAAAGAAACGCCTTTCGGTCGACGAGAAGAACTTGCACAACTCGAACAGCGACGAGACGAGGCGCAGAAGAATATCGAGCGTGTTAAGTTTGCGATTGATCAAATAAAAATCAAACTCGGAGCATTGGCTCAAGATTTAAAGAGCGTTGAAAGTGATTCCAAGAGAACAAACGAACAACTGTCTTTGGCAAAAGTATCTCTCGCCAAGTTTGAAACACAGCGAGAGTCCGCACAGGCGCGGCTTTTGGATCTGGATCGTCGTTTAGAAACCACGAGCGCCCGTATTCAGAAGGTTTCTGATGAGCTGCAAACATTGATGGTACCACTAGAAATCCAGCAGCCAGATGAAGAAATTCAGAGATTGCGAAGTCTCACCGAGAGTTTGAGAGCTGAGAAGGAATCTGCAGACGCGAAATGGCTAGAGAAACGCATTGAACTCGGCGCGCTAGAAGAAAAACTAGCGAGAATTATCGAACAGACCATTCATGCTGAAATGACACAGTCGGAATACAGCCACAATCAGTCGATATTTCAGCAGGATATTGATGCTTGGAAATCGGAAATTGAGAATGAGCGAGTATCGGTGATTGAAAATCAGAAGAGTCGAGATGCTTCAGCAGAAGAAGCAAAGACGCTGGAAATTCAGGTCGCGGAAACGAGGGGGAAGCTGAATACCTTGCGTTCAAATTTGGATCAACTTGAAGTTGAACGAAGGCAGCGCAGTAGCCATCGAGATCAAAGTCAAAAGGCTGTTCAAGATCAGGAACTAGAGCGTCAAAGACTGAAATTTGAAATCGAAGAGTTGTCGCAGATTGTTCATGAGAGATACCATGTTTCGCTTCAGGATATTTTAGCGAATGTTTCGCCAGACGTTTTGGAGCGCTTGGAGGATGAAACTGTTCTTCGTGCTATGGAAGTTGATGCGAAGGAACTTCGAGAACAGGTTGAGAAGTTTGGGGATGTCAATTTGCTTGCGTTGAGTGAATACGAAGAAATGACCAAACGTTTGACATTCATGAATACGCAAAAGGAAGATCTTTTACGTACCTTGGATGCGCTCCAAAGTATTATTGATCGAATTAACAAGATTACAGAATTCCGATTCAGAGAGACCTTTAAGGCGATCAATCACAATTTCCAAGTGCTCTTTCCAAAACTATTTGGTGGCGGCCGCGCTTTCATGAGTTTGACGAATGAAAATGATTTGTTAGAAACCGGCGTTGAGATTTTTGCTGAGCCTCCAGGCAAGAAAGTTCAATCAATGTCATTGCTCAGTGGCGGTGAAAAAGCGCTGACGAGTATTAGCCTCTTGTTTGCATTGTTTGCGTATCGTCCAGCATCTTTCTGTATCTTGGATGAAGTTGATGCTCCATTGGATGAAGTCAATACGTCACGGTACAACAATATCATTAAGGAAATGGCCTCCTTGTCGCAATTCATTGTGATAACGCACAATAAGAAGACCATGGAAGTGGCTGAGACTTTGTTCGGAGTAACAATGCAAGAGCCTGGAGTGACTCAGATTGTTGGTGTGGAGCTTCAGGAAGCGCGTGCTTTCGTAGCTTCGGCATAATATCGAGCGGCGCTGTTCCTATCTGAATCATCGTTCCATCTTTGTCATGTCGAAGTTGCGAGAGCGCAGATTTTATGAGAGCTATGCAGCATGATACCTGTTCTTGCCGCATCTATTATTGGTTTGATTTTTGTTATTTGGATAACGATCAATTGGCGGAAACAAAATAGATCTGACTCGTCCCGCCAGAGTTTAGAGCCATCCGTTGAAAACCAGTCCGTCGTTATTTCAACGAACTTGCCCCAGCCAGCTAAAAAAATCTCTCGTTTTCAGAAAGCGGTTGAAAGCTGGATTCCTTTGCTCAAAGGTGGCTCAAGAGATACAGCTTTGTGGGAGCGCACTCTGATAGAGTCTGACTTTGGTCCAAAGCTTTCGAAAAGCATTGTGGAGAATCTGCAATCAAGTGATGCTCCACTCGAACTCACTCTAAAGACCAAATTGTTAGAAATGATTTCAGGCGGTGTTTTGAAAAATGAACCTTGGCGAGAAAAAAAGCCATGGGTTCTTTTTTTGGTGGGAGTTAATGGAGTTGGGAAAACGACTACACTGGTCAAGCTGGCCAAGTATTTAAAAGGTCGGTCTCTTGATGTAGGCGTTGTTGGTGCCGACACTTTTCGCAAGGCTGCTCAGGAACAGCTTGATCGAGGTTGCCAAAGGGTTGGCGTAGATTTTTTTACGGTTTATGGAACAGAAACTTCGGAAGGTGCTGATCCTGCCGCGGTAGTCTTTGATGGTCTAAAGAAGTGGGCATCGAAGGATATTATTTTGGTGGATACGAGTGGTCGGCTTCACACGAAAGTGAATTTGATGGATGAACTTAAGAAAATGAAACGTGTTGCAGACAAATCGCTTCCCGGAAGTCCTCACGATCTTTGGATGATCGTTGATTCAACTCTGGGTCAAAACTCCGTGAACCAGGTGAGATCATTTCATGAAGCTCTGGGGCTCACTGGCCTGGTATTGACGAAGTTGGATGGGCTTAGTCGCGGTGGCACGATTTTTCAGTTATTTCAAGAACTTCGTCTTCCTTTGTGCTTTTTGGGCATGGGTGAGGGGCCAGAAGACCTTATTCCGTTCAATCCTCAGAGTTTTGTTGAGGAATTGTTTGACCAGGAGAGCGCATCTTTTTAGTCTGAGAGGACAAATGGATGCGTTTTAACGCGTTCCTGAGTGTTTTTTATATATAAGTAAGGAGAAGCAAATGGCTGAAAGTTTAATTGTTCAATCAAAAGTACGAGAACTATTTAAAGAACTCGATTGCAATACCGGTAGTGACGCTGTCGAACAACTCAATAAGGAAGTTGAGCGTATCGTTCGACGAGCTGTTGAGCGAACCAAAGAAAACGGCCGCAAGACGGTTAAAGCTGCTGATATCTAAAGATATTCGGTTTTTATTTTGTAATTAACAGAAGGGGCGATCTTAGATCGCCCCTTCTGTTTTTAAGAATTCCACTTAAGCTTGATTTTCGTTACCGAGACGAGAAACTTCGGCCCCCAGAAAACTGACGGCCGCGACCTTCGCTCGAATGGCTGCGACTGTTTTGTGTGTTTCGTCCCCCTCGCTTAAAGAAACGAGAAAACCTGTTGCCTCGGGGCTTATTGGAATCTCTCTGACCTTGGTGGTGTCCACCTTCCGATTTTTTTCGAGTGAGTGATTTCCAATGATAGAGCTCCTCAGGCGTTACAAAACTTAGAGCTTCACCTTTTGCTCCTGCGCGAGCTGTTCTTCCAATGCGGTGAGTATAATCTTCAGATGTTTGAGGCAGGTCAAAATTGATCACCAGTTCAATATTCGGGATATCAATACCTCGCGATGCAACATCAGTCGCAACCAGTACATGATATTTGCCTTCTCGAAATCCGTTTAACGCGTGTTGGCGTTGAGACTGAGTTCTTCCGCCATGAATGGCGGCCGCTTTCACTTCATTTCGTTTCAAGAATCCTGCCAACTTGTCAGTTCTTTGCTTTGTGCGAGCAAATACGATGACCTGGCCTGTCCTTGTTGCCAATTCTTCAAGAATACGCTGATTTTTATCGGCGCCGTTCAGCTCTATGTGTGATTGCTTAATCTGAGGAGCTGGTCGATCGGCAGTTTCCACGTTAATTTTCTCTGGATTCGTCATGAATTTGTGGGCCAGTTTTTGAATCTCAGGTGCGAGAGTCGCAGAAAATAAAAGAGTATGGCGTTCTTTAGGGAGCTGAGTGAGTATTCGCTCTACTTGGGGGGCAAAACCCATATCAAGCATTCGATCTGCCTCATCCAAGACGACAGTTTCAAATTCTGACAACCGGATATTTCGTCGCTCTTCATGATCCATCAGTCGGCCCGGAGTCGCGACGACAACGGAAGGATTCCTTTGCAGCGAGCGAATTTGATATCCCATGCCAGCTCCGCCAATCAGACAAGCGCTTCTAATTTCTGGCGTAAATTTGGTAAGATCCTTGACGACACCCATGATCTGTTCTGCAAGTTCGCGTGTGGGTGTCAGGATGAGTAATTTTTGCTTCTTTTGATTCGAGAGAATCTTTTCAAGACCCGGCAGAACAAAGGCCACTGTTTTTCCACTGCCAGTTTGAGCGCATCCAATCAGGTCTCGTTTCGTGAGAGCCAAGGGGATGGCAGCCGCCTGAATAGGAGTGGGGCTTGTAAAGCCCAGTTCCGCAATGGCCTTCATAAGGGGTTGACTGAGCGTAAGCTCTTGGAATGATTTCATTTATTTTTCCTTTTCTGTGATCTTTTATAAGATCATTTGAAAAAGTCAGACATGGTTATCGCAAACCAACAAGGAGAACGAGTGAAGTCGAAAGACTTTTTCTGTAATCGATCTACTTACTTCGGTTCGTTCGATTACCTATTTAGACTGGGTCTTAGCAGAGATTCTGGATTTCACCTAACTTTAAGATGAAAAAGTCAGGTTTATCAAAAGTTATCGGAATTTATGTCACTTAATCCTATCCGAAGAGGCAATAAAAAAGCCGCCCCGTATTGGAGCGGCTTTTTCGAAACGATTTCTCTACAGTAGATCTCTCCACAGCGAGAAATCAAAAGTTACGAAGAATTTATTTCTTCTTTTTCTTCGTAGCTTTTTTCTTTGTAGCTTTTTTCTTAGCAGCCATTTTATTTTTCTCCTTCGTCGAGTTGAGAATCACTGAAACATAACAATGATCCTTGATTTTCATTGTAAGTTTTTTCCACAGGGTTGCAACACGAATTTTCATTTGAAAGTGTTTTTTATTTGTGGAAGGACGATTTTTTATCGAAGTCGCGTAAGTTTTGGAGAATTTTTGCTGATTCGTGGACTTTTTGGTGCACTGATATGTTTCAAAAATTCAACTGATTGCTGAAGATGTTGGGGCAATCGTCCATCAAGTTCTTTGGTTGATGCTTCGACGTTCGTTCCGTTTGCAAGGTGCAGTAACCACTTATCATGCTGCTGTCGTTCGATTGATTTCACACTGCTGGCCGAAAATGTTTTTCCGTGAATGGTGAGAGTTGGATTAATGCTCAGACGAATTTTTTCCTCTGATTGTGTTTCTAAGTAACGGTGAGTCATAAATACATTCAAAAAAATCATGGTAGCGAGAATCGCCAGTTGGCCTCGAACGGATTTTAGTTCTTCTTTGCGTTTTGCTTCTCTCAGTCGCCTTTCATCCAGGCGTTCTATCGTTGAAGCTTTGGCTCTCGCAACAATGGGAACGCCTGAGGGTAAGACACTTTTCACGAAATCTTCGAGTTCGTGCCTCATCTCATTCGAAAGGTTCGTAAATTCAAGGCCCAAGCCAGTAGCTGTGACGCGGCATACTCTTCCTTTAAGGTCAAACTGCCTATTTTCACCGGTAGCGGTTGGAATGGAAAACTGAATCGGGAGAATATCTCCCATGGATGCCTTTTGCTGCGTTCTGACGAACAGTCCGCCAAGAGATATATTTTCTATATATTGCTTTGCAAACTGAGCACCACTGACAAAATCAAGACAGAGATTTTTTTCAAGCACATCGGCTCGAGAAAAATTTCGCCGTTCTTCAGGTTTTGGATGAATAACGGGCAGCTCGGTCTTTGGTGTATCGATAGAATCCGCTACGCTCGATTCCAAGAGTTCTTCAATTGTTTCAGATGAGGTTTTCATTGGCTTGACTGTGAGACTCTCCATACTCGATACGGTTGAATTGTTGCGTAAACCTGTGGCGAATCGGAAACTGGAAACGCTGGTGGTGTAATACTCTGTCTGAGACGCGTATCGTAGAAAAACAAACTGCCGTATCCTTTCGGAGGTGATGACAGCACACCTGTGGTTTGATCTTTAAATTCCGAAAGGCTTCCTAAAAACTTGATAGATCCCATTCCCGTTTTTGAATTCCACGCTTCGTATCCAAATCCGCAGCCTTGTGTGCTGGCTCCTGCGGCACCACAACCAAGTCCTGTCGAAGAATCATAAGCATTGCTGTTCCCAGCATAGAGCGCTGCATGAATATTGATATTTGCAGGTGCATTCGTGTGGATGTACACATTGCGATGCGTTGAGACGATGCCAAGACTCGTTTGTGAGGTTGATGCAATATTTGGAGTGAGCCGTTCATCGGTCGGAGAGACCCCTGAACCTCCGACTGCGCCGTAAGGATTTGCAACCGTTGTTGTGCCGGATGATCCGTCGGCATTCAGCGCCGTGTATGTAGCATCTTCATATTGCAGGTCGTTAACGATTCTCACATCTTTCTGGGCAGAAAATGTATAGCTAAAGTCTTGAGCGATGGCTGGTCGTGTGCGACTTTCGCCACCAATTTCGTCAATCTTGCCGTTAACGTGCACATTACCGTTGATTCTTCCATTCAATACAACGGGAGTGCTGCTTGTGTTTGATGAATCAAATATATAAGTCGTAGAGCACGGCTCGTCCGCGATGTAAATATCGCGGGGAGTGACCCCACTGGTGAGATGTGTCACAGCAATCTTTTGAAACTTGCAACCTTGGTGGGACACATTAATTCTTGCCCATTGTCCCGCTGGAAAATCTGTCGATGCCTGGACCACATTCAGTTTGATCTTAGCATCACCTTGTATATAGATGCCGCCTGTGGGATTGCGAGAAGACGCATTGTCGATGGGAATATAAATATCATTCGCCAAAGGGCTGCTTCCAGCAGCAACGGAACCAGTCGCATGATGGGCTAGAAAACTATTGAGCTCTGTATTTGTGATGGCGGTATTGTTGGTCGCAGCTGTATTGCTTGTATCCCCGGCTGCAAGACGTTGAGTGTTGAAAATTTGTGTCGGCATTGAAATCGATGGTACGCCGCCCGTCTTTCCACCGTTAAAAATGGCGCAGCAACTATAACCACTGACGTTATAGTTGACCCAGGTACTTTCAGCAGCTCCCGATGTGAATAGATCTCTGAAAATGGGGTGCCCATAGAAATTTGGTGTCTGATTCACGTGAACTGGGCCGGCGTAGACTTCCTGAACTTGTGCTGAAGTGTTTCCACCGGCAAAGACCAATGTGCTTCCACTTTGATTTTTCATGGAATGCATGAAAGCTCCCCATTGCGAGAACGGCGCTCCGCGAACGGTGACCTTGATCACGCCTGAATCATCCGTTGCCGCAGATTGAAAGTGAGTTTGGCCATAAGCTCGCACTTGAACTCGATACTCGTATTCAAAACGAAGCTCCTGGGGGCTGGTCTGAGTCACCATGTCAGTAGGTGTAAACGTGTATTTCACTTGGTAATATTCACCGTCAGATTGATCTGGATCCGTCCACGCAGATGGAAAAGCCGTCGCGAAATTTGCAAACTCGTTTGCCGTATTCAGCGTTCCACCAACCGAGTAGGCTTGAGATGTAATCAGCGCCTGAAGAAGTCCCGAGGGATTAGCAGCGTAGGTATTCGATATATTGTTAAATGTTTCAAGAGTCGGACCATTTAAGAATCGCAGTTTTCCATTAAGGATCATTCCAGAAACAGCTCTTTCAATTTTATTCTTGGCTAGTTCATGACCTGATTCCAAGGCGTACTGAGTGGATTTGGAGTCTGTCTGAAGACCACTGATGTTAAGAAGCATATTCGATCTGCCCAAAAAAGTGACTCCAGCCACCATACTGAGCATGAGAACCAGGATGACAACGACGAGTGCGGATCCCTGATTACGATCCTGTGTGACTATTCTTGAAATCGACATAAAATCGTATCTCCTCTCGTGGAAAGTGATCCGCCTCAACTGCTGTTGTCAGCGGATTATCATAAGTCATGGCATCGTTTGATGGAGCTTTGCTTTTGACGACAAGTCTCACATTGACTCCCTTGATATCTTCAACGCCGTTGTTTTTTGTATCGCCCGTAAATTGCATGGATCTCTGATGTTCGGTGGCAGTAGTCGCTGTAACTGTCACAGGGTAGAGTTGGATATCTTCGACGGCATCTGAAATCATCTTCCATGTGCCATAGCCCGCAAGATCTGTCGCTGACGGTTTAACTTCGCGTCTATAGATGCCGTCGCTTCCTTTTGACCATTCAATGAGCTTGACGGGAAATATGCGTGCCGCGGATGAAAAGCCAGAAAGACCGAGGCCGCCAACCTGATTATAGAGATTGCCGGTGCTCGCAGCATCAACTTGTAGTTGGTCGACGCTCGTTGCCCCACCGCCTAGATCTGTGAGTGCCGTAATTTGAAAAATATTTCCGAAGACCTCAGTGCCAGAGCTTTCCATGAGGACATAGAGTTTTCCGACCGCTAAATTCCCGCATCCGCTTCTTAGAGGCCAGAGGCGTTCAGCGCCACCTCCGTTTCCAGCCGTTGTCGAAGGATTCGAGGCTCGATAAGAATTTAATTTGCAGTTGTATGCTGAACTTAGATCGTAAACCACTATGCGCAGAGAATCTGAGGATTCGGATAGCGATGCTTGGGCGTCAGCAATATTGTTAGGGAGGCCAAAGTTGGATATTGCGTTCACCGCAGTCTTGGTTGTGCCGGGAAGTGGAGTATAACCACCAAAAATCTTCATGTCGGTGCAGGGTGTCGTTGCTGTCCCGAGGCCAGGATTTCCAATGCACGACGGTGTGAAGTAAGCTGTTTGCCTCAAATCTTCAGACAATAATTTCTGAACAACCGACGCTGAAGACTGAAGCACGCCTTGAGAGTCTGACGAGCGCAAGTTATTCTGATTCTTCTTTAGATAGTTCGTGTAGGTAAGTGCCATGAATGAGAATAAGAGAACGGAGCTTGCCAGTTCGATGAGCGTGAAAGCCCTACTCCTCATTTTGTGTGAGAACGATTCGTTCATGAATTGGCTCCCCTTTCGGTAGCAGCACACAGTTTAACACTGCGCAGCATACTTGAGAGCTTCCATGAAAATTCATTTAATTCGCCTATATTATTGAAAGTCTTTACTAAATCATGAGACAAAAGGACTATCGCACTAGCTTTTTTTGGGATGTAAACTTTGGTTGCAAGATGAGGTGGGTAATTTAAAGATGTTTAAAAAATTTTTTGTTGTCGGTGTGATTTGGATATCCGCAATTTTTTTTGTGTTTCTGCCTGAAATAATTTTTGCAGGCAAAACTGGTTCAGTTTCTTTTTCTGTAAATCAGAAATTTTTTTCAAATGCTTTGCTCAAGAACGTCAATGGAAACTCGGCATGGGGAGCGTTGGGTATAAGCGTCGACGCGGGCCTACCGGAATTCTATGGTCTTGAGCCCTTGATTGGTGGCTCATTTATATCAAATTCGACGGGTGATGCATCTCGGCAGTTTGAATATCAGCTCTACTCAGGTCGCTTGGGCGGACGATTTAGATTCTGGTCGCGGGAATTTTTCATTTTGTCGCCGTATCTCGAAGCGTTTGGACAAGCTGACTATTTAAGGGGCCGCTACGTGACAACTGGGCAGGTTAAGGAGAAGCTTTTGCAGGGCTTAGATCTCAGCATCGGCGGTGGTGGCGGTGTTTTTATTTCGTTCCTTTATGATCAACAACGAAAGAATGATTTAGATTTGGAATGGAACGTCAGCGACTTTGGTGCATTGTTTGCTTTTCATTACTCAAAAGGCGGCTTCGTGAAAAACGGAAGTGTTTTTTCGACTGTAGATAGCCTCGATTTCTGGGATTTCGGACTAGGACTTTTGGTCGATTGGTAGCAGATCATTCCCAGGATCACTTAGGATTTCGAGTTGCGTACGACGGCGAGTTTTTTTCCGGTTTCCAATCGCAGAAAAATCACAGGTCGGTGCAAGTCGAGGTGGAAGCAGCTCTTCGAACGGTTTTGGATTTCGAGGGACGAATTCACTATTCGAGTCGAACGGATGCAGGAGTCCACGCGCTCGATCAGTTAGTTGTGTTGCCGCATTCCTATTCGGCCTGGCATTTGCTGGCAGCAGCAAAACAGAAGAGATTGAGAATTTCACTGAATGCGATTCTGAACGGACAGAGCTCAGTTTGGCAGGCGTTAAGAATTAAATCAGATTTTAATATTAAGGCGCATATTAAATGGAAAGAATACCAATATTTCGTTATCGAAGGCCGGTCGATCGTTCCTCACTGGCAGAAGAATTTTTGGTCGATCAGATCCACAATGGATACTTCTCTCATACGAAAAAATTTGAAATTGTTGGAAGGTGAACACGATTTTCGCAGCTTCTCAAACCGTCAGCGTGCTATTAAAAAGGTCAGTTCCACGATTCGTCATATGATGAAAGCTGATTTGGAGATTCTTGAGCATCCATTTGGCACTGATCACAGAATTCTAAAATTTACCTTTAGAGCAAATGGTTTTCTCTATCATATGATTCGAAATATCATGGGGACTTTGGTCGAGATTGGTCTCGGAAAAAGAGATTCATTGGAGTCCCTCTTGATCCATCAAGAAACCATTCCAACTGCCGTATTGGCTCCGCCGCATGCTCTCACTTTGACTAAGACTTTTATTGAAAAAAAGTGGTATGAGGTGATTGATGGTTTTTAGATGGCGAATGGCCTCCTGTTTTTTAGCATTTACATTTTTAGCGTTACTCCCAAATGCAGGACGAGGAGCGGGTTCCGCATCAGTTTTGGTGAGTCAGCGGTTTTTTTCCGACAGTCGTTTGGCTGATCAAAATGGATTTTCAAAGTGGGGGCGATTTCAGTTTGAGGGGCAATTCAGTTTTTTTGACCTTCCATATTTAATTGAACCATTAGTCGGCTTTGGATTTGTTCAGGGATCGGCCGATGCATATGTCGTGGATGTGCAGGGAAATCGCGTGGCGTCTGCTGATGGTCAATATATTGTCTCGACAGTCGATGAATTGAGATATCGCTTGTTGATGGCGTCCACGGGGCTGCGCATGAAGGCGTGGCCATCACGATTTTTTCCGATGGTTCCCTACTTTCAGGTGATGCAATCTTTTCGGTGGGGCCAACTCGAAAAGAAGACTTATGCGCTCTCTCAGGTCGATTCAATTACAGGTTTTGATATTGGCTCAGACCTCGGTGGCGGAGTTCTTGTTTCATTTTTGGAACGAGGGCCGGTGCGAGGGGACTTAGAAACTGATTGGGGAATTCATGATTTCGGATTGCTATTGTTTGCACGCTATTTTTTTGGTGGGCAGTGGAGACAAGGCCTGGGGGAGATCGAATCACTTGGTGGTTGGGATTTTGGTGCGGGGCTCCATTTGGTCTGGTGACAGCCCAACCTTCGGCTCAATGCGTCAATCAGAAAATTGCCGTATAATGGAGGACTGGAAAGGTCTTAGGGGGATTCTTTGGCGAAGGTCACGGTCGAAGCATTAACTCATGATGCGGCATTGAAGCGTTTGAGCGAAGAGCTGGGCGTACAGATTGCCGAGTTGAAATATATTTCTTCTCAAAATCGTAAGCATACGTTTGAAGTTCTGAACTGCCCGGCGGTTGTCGACCTTGATATTGCCCGCGATGGCATGCGCGCCGTGATTCGACGTATCCGTTTACCTGTTGGAAAAGATCATCCGCCACTCAGCGTGAATTCGGTTGTCGACATGCTTCGAAACAAAGGCGTTGTCTTTGGCCTCAAGCGTGACGCCATTTCCGCTGAGGTTTTTAAAATTCTTAAGAATCCAAGTTATGACGATGCTGTTCCGTTAACGATTATCGCAGCCGAAGGCGTGCTTCCTCAAAATGGAATTGTCTCAAAGCCAAAGTATACTTTTGATTTAAAAATATTTGATAAGCCAGACCCCGTTTTTGTAAAAAAAGGAGAAGTCGTTGCTATCGCGCCTGAAGCTTCTCCTGCAAAAGATGGTCAAAAAGTCACTGGAGAAATGATTCCTGCCACGATCGAGGAACAAGGAAAAATTCAAGTCGGCGCTGGAATTAAAGCGATACGCGTTGGTTCTGAAATGAAATACACGGTCGAGTACTCTGGAAGACTCTTCTATGACCAAGGTATTCGTTTGCGAGTGGATCCTTCGATCCAGTCGTTGAACGAAGGAATGGTGGCTTCCGTTACGCTTCCGAGTAAAAGCATTTTTAATTCCGTCTTCACGATTCAAGATATAAAAGAATGGGTTCAATCTCAGGGGGTCAAAGCGGGCATTCTTTCAGATGCTGAAATTGACGCTCAACTGAAGAGTCAGAAAAAGTGGCCAGCACAAATCATTGTTGCGAGAGGCAAGGCCCCGGTTGATGGAAAGCCGGGTGCGATTAAGTATGTCTACAAAGAACCAAAATCGGGTCAGGCCGTCGATCAGCAGCGAGCGAAGGCGGCGGTCGTATTTCCTGGTGAGGTGATTCTTTCGATTGCTCCTCCATCTGAGCCAGAAGCGGGCTATACTCCCTATGGCGAAGCATTGAGAGCGCGGCCCTATATGGATTCGCCAGTGTATCCAGGAAAGAACGTCGTTAAAGAAAAGCAGGGTGAGTCCGTCATCTTCAAGTCTCTTATTTATGGAAAAGTCACGACTGATACTGATCGTGTGCATGTCGAACATACACTGAAAGTCTCTGCCGACAAGATGAAGGTCGCTATCGATCTATTTCCTCAGATCAAGTTGACCCACGCCGAGTTTGTTCCACTACTGAGAGAAGCGGATATTTTAGTGAGTCCAGCGAAGGAAGTTTTGGATAAGCAGCTTGAGATTGCCTTCCAAGATGCCAAGAGAATTCCGGAGTTTGTTGTCGTTGAAGGACAAAAGCCTCAGCTTGGTAAAGACGCGGTTCTCATTTATCGATTTGATCCGAACCGATTTAAAGACAAGGGACTTTTTCAAAAGGCGACCGATCCTTTGCTGCTCGCTTTCCCGGGGGATTTGATTTTGACAAAAATGGAGCCGATGGAGGCAACTGCTGGGATGGACGTTTTTCGCGAGAAAATCCCTGTGCCTGAATCAAAGGTTCCCAAAGATGTTCAACTAAAGCCCGGCAAAAATATAGAAATTCGAAAGCTTGGAAAAGAAGGAAGCGCCGAGGATCCTCCTCGAATTGAATACCGGTCTGCGCGATTTGGAACGCTGGTCTGGAAAGATCTTTCGTTAGATATTCAATCAACGATTGAAGTCGATAAAGAAGAAAAAACGGTACTCATTGGACTTGCTCCTACGTCGGATTTAGGCACCAGACTTTCTCTTGAAATATTGAAAACGGCCGCTGAGATCGAAGGCGTTCGTGTGGATCTCTCGACAAAAATTCTTGAAGATGCGATTCGCCAGCCACGTGCTCCCGATCGAACATTAAGAAAAACCATCTTGGCGGAGGCAATTCCTGTAGAACACGGAAAGAATGCGCAGATTGAATACCTTATTGAAATTAATGATAAGCCTCTTGCTGATGTCATTGGAAAACCGAGCTCGTCTCAAGTGACTTCGGCTGATTGTGTGAGGCCCGGAGATATTCTAGCAGTGAAGACTCCAGCGACGTTGGGAACTGATGGCAAAACTGTATTTGGAAAAAGAATCCCCGCAGATCGAGGCAAGGATGAAATGTGGTTCATTGGCGAAGGTGTGGGCAAGAGTGCTGATGGATTACAACTCATTTCACAGGCTAAAGCTCCAGGATTTGTATTTCTTGAAAATGATAAGATCTGTATTCGCACGCCAGTGAAAATTGTGGCGAGCCAAATGGGTGCAACAATTACGCTCTATCCAACAAAAAATCCTCGATTTCAGATTCGTGACGATAAGGTTCTTGGGATGTTGGATGGAGCAGGCGTGAAATTTGGAATAAAACGAGAAGTTATTCGTGCGGCTATCCAGGAGATTATTGAAACTCAGAAACCTAAATTTGATATTCCGGTTGCGGAAGGTCGTGCCCCGAAAAAAGGCGACGATGGTTCATTTGTGTTGGCAGTTGATGTAGGGCAAACGGTAGGTGCAGAGCGTGACGACGGCAGCATCGACTTCAAGAATCGGCATGTTTTTCAGAATGTCAGAAAGGGACAGGTTCTGTTGATTCGACGTCCGCCTACGGCCGGTGAAGATGGCGTGAATGTTCTTGGTCAGCCGGTGAAAAGTTCCCCAGGAGTTGATCAACGAATTGAACCCAAAGAGGGAATTGAAGTCATGCCAGGTGGTATGGAATATCGAGCGAAGACCGACGGAATTGTTGAATTCAAGGGGCGTTCGATTCGTGTGATTCAAGGTTTGCTCGTGCCATCTGACGTGAGTTTCAAAACGGGACATATTCAAGGTGGACCTGTCGATGTGTTCATTAAGGGAAATGTTCTTCCAGATTTCATCGTCAGGTCTGAGGGCATTATCACTGTTGGCAAAGTGGCTGAGGCGGCGACAGTTGAAGGAAATAAAGACGTTAGAATTCGAGGCGGTATTATTGGAAAGGGTCGGGGTCGGATTCAGGCGGGGGGCGATTTAGAAACTTTGTATATTTCTAATGATGCAACGGTTGAAGTTCAGGGTGACGTCACTGTGGGAACAGAAATCCTCAACTCACAAGTGAGAGCCTTGGGAATTATTCAGTGCGTTGATGGAGCGGGAACGATTTCTGGAGGTGAGATTTGGGCCTTCAAGGGAATTAAGGCCAAGGTCATTGGTGCGACGGGATCGGAGCAGAATACCGTGATTTATCTCGGGCAGAGTTATTTTGCTCAGAAAGCAGCAGAGCAAAAGCTCATTGATGAACAGATCGAGATCAAAATTCAAGATATTGAAGCTAGAATCAAAGACCTCAGCCGCGATCTGAGCCTGATATTGACCGAGAGGGAAAGTGCTGGCGGCGTGGGTGGTGAGTTGCAGGAGAGATATCAGAAATCTTTGACGGAGAAAAAGCAGCTGCAGGATGAACTGGACCAAGTGCTCAAGGTAAAAGAGGCCATACTCGCTACAATTCCTTACAATGAATCAGCTTCAATTATTGCGTACGAGGTCATAAGACCCGGCGTGACTATCAAATACAAACACGTTTCATGGACTCTAAAAGGTGAACTTCGAGGTGTTGAGGTTCGCTGGGATAAGCTCACCTCAAATCTTACTTCGAAGAGAATCTGATGGTCAGACCACGGTTCCTGAAAAATGCCCAATAGCGGCAGTGATTGCCATGGCGAGGGCGCTCCAAAAGGTGACGCGAATTGCACCTCGGAGGGGCTTGGCTCCGCCGGTTTTCGCGGCCAGTGCGCCAAGCAAAGCCAGAAATCCAAGTGACGAAAAAAAGACGGAGGGAATAAGAAAACTCTCGGGAATGAAAAAAGTGAGCAGCAGGGGGAGCGCAGCTCCTGCTGCGAACGTCGCCGCCGAAGCCAGCGCCGCTTGCAACGGTTGCGCGGTCAAAATTTCTGAAATTCCCAACTCGTCCCGAGCGTGGGCGCCGAGCGCGTCATGCGCCATCAGTTGTTCCGACACCTGTCGGGCCAGGTTCAGGTCTAGGCCTCGCTTGACATAAATCTGGGCCAGTTCGTTTCGCTCATCCTCGATATTCGTTTCGAGCTCTCTTCTTTCGCGTTCAAGATCCGCATTTTCTGTATCCGCTTGGGAACTGACTGAAACGTATTCCCCTGCCGCCATCGACATGGCTCCTGCCGCGAGACCCGCGATTCCAGAGATCATGATGCTTGAGTGAGAAGCATGAGACGAAGCGACGCCAACGATCAAACTCGCGGTTGAAACAATCCCATCATTGGCACCAAGAACCGATGCACGTAACCACCCGATCCGGTGGGTTTTATGGCGTTCCAATTGGAAATGCGGCATGGTGGAGCTCCTTACTCAGCCCTTTTAGTGGGCCTGAGCGGCAGTTTATCCCCCGGCCGATCTATTTGCCCATCTAAAACTGGGCTCTTTAACTTGACGGTTTTTGTTAAACCGGACAAAAGATTCCAATGGCAAGCCAAGCAGCTCAACAAGAAAAGAAAGAAAAATCTGCAGGAAAATCAGCATCCGCGACCCGATTCTTGGGTTGGCAGAAAACCCCGGCCTCTCAGGCTACTTTTGGTCGGACGACCCGTGGGGGAAGAAAAAATACTCGTTTTACTATTAAGCATTCGACAGGCTCTGTGAATTCAGTTGAGCCCCGTTGGTATTTGGTTGATGCTTCAACGGCCCCAGTTGGACATTTGGCGACAGTCATTGCGACCTTGTTGATGGGAAAACATCGAACGACATTTACTCCTGGCGCTGGATCGGGAGATGGCGTTGTTGTGATTAATGCGGACAAGGCGTTTTTTACTTACGACAAAGCAGACAAGAAAGTTTATTACGATCATTCCGGATGGATGGGTGGATTGAAATCAAAAACAGCTCGGCAAGCTCTGAAAGATGAGCCGGATGCTGTAATCTGGGATGCTGTTCAAGGGATGATGCCGAAGAACAAATTGTCTCGCTACCAGTTGGCCCACTTGAAGGTCTATCGTACGGCTGAGCACGATATGAAGGCTCAAAATCCAGTAGCGGTGGACGTAGCTGGCAAATCACTGAAGAATTTAGGAGTTTAATATGGCTCGCGCTCAAACATTTCACGCTATCGGAAAACGAAAAAGCTCAGTCGCTCGTGTTTATCTCAAATCAGGTTCCACTACTGAATGGCTGATTAACGATAAGCCTGCAACTCAGTATTTTCCTGAAGTTTATCAAAATGTTTTAGGCCATCCATTTAAGGTTTTAGAGCTTCAAGACAAATTTTCCCTGGTCGTGAGCGTTCGGGGTGGTGGACTTTCTTCCCAGGCACAGGCTTGTGCACATGGGATTGCCAAGGCATTGACACTTGTGTCGGAAGATTACAGGCCATCTTTGAAAAAAGCTCGCTTATTGACCCGAGATTCACGGGTTGTGGAGCGTAAGAAATACGGCCATAAGAAGGCTCGAAAGAGCTTCCAATTTTCGAAACGATAAAAATTTCGCAGTCTTTGCGAACCTTTTTGCGAGTCATTGGGACGCTGCGTTAGAAAACTGGCGCCCCTTGACTTTTTATTGCTCGCAGGCGCTTAAAGCAGTCGTGGTATACTACTTGCATGTGAGACTCTTGAACAAAGAGACGCGGTGCTTTTGTGTGGCGCAACGTCAATGGATTCTCGGGTTTTGAGGGGGACGGCATGGCAGTAGATTTAAAATTATCGATGAAGCTCGGCCAGCAGATGGTCATGACGCCGCAGCTTCAGGCAGCGATTAAGCTTCTTCAGATGAATCGACTCGAGCTGACAGAATCGATTCAGGGTGAGCTCATGGATAATCCTTTGCTTGAAGAGAGCAGTGATGTTTCTGAACTAGATCAAAAGAAAGCGGAAGTTGAACAGGCGGATTCGTCTGATATCAGCAAGGAATTATCACCCGAAACAGATAAGAATCCTGACTTCGATTGGGATTCATATCTTGAACAAAGTTTTTCATACACAGGAAAAAGCTCTGGCGGTCTTGGATATGATCCTTCAAATGAAGATGGTCCTTCATTTGAAGCCATGTCGACGAAGAAGATTAACTTGGTGGATCACTTGATCGACCAGGTGAATCTGAGCGATATGGATGACGAAGAGCGACAGATTGCGACAGTCCTCGTTGGATCTTTTGATGAATGGGGATACTTGAGAGAGCCTCTCGAAGAAATAGCGAAGAAGCAGAATATTTCTGTGACCACCACTGAGCTCGTTCTTCGAATGATTCAGGAATTTGACCCTGTTGGAGTTGGCGCTCGCGATTTGCAAGAATGTTTGCGAATACAGTTGCAACGAAACAAGAAGATCAGAAAATCAGATCGCGAACTATTGCAGCAGTTGGTCGAGACTCAATTGCCGAATCTCGAGAAAAAAAATTACAAAGCGATTGCCAGAGACATGGGGCTCGATCTTGGAGAGCTGGGTGATCTCGTAAAAATGCTTCAGACTTTGGAGCCACGTCCGGGGCGCGCCTTTGTCGAAATGGATAATCCCTATATTCTACCAGATATTTATGTTGTGAAGATGAATGGCGAATTCGTGATTACGCTGAACGAAGATGGTCTTCCAAAACTAAAAATTAGCAATCTATACAAGAGTATTCTTCAGTCGATGCCTGAGCTGAAACAGGTGGCGCAGCAAGCTCAAAAAGGCGCTCTGGTCGAAGAAGAGCTCTCGGCTCTTGTCAATGCGGCGGATGGTCTGAGTAAGCCGCAAGATGTTATTCCGGGTGCAAAACAAAATCCTAAAGAATATATCCAGAATAAATTGCGTTCAGCGTTGTGGTTGATTCGATCCATTCATCAAAGACAGAGAACGATTTATAAGGTGACCGAGAGCATTGTTAAAAATCAGAGAGATTTTTTAGAACATGGCGTGTCTCATTTGAAGCCCATGGTGCTGAAGGATATTGCATCGGATATTGGCATGCATGAGTCGACGATTTCACGTGTGACTTCGAATAAATATGTTCATACGCCTCAGGGAATTTTTGAATTGAAATATTTCTTCTCGAGTTCGATTCAGAAATCCAATGGCGATGGGATTGCTTCGGAGAGTGTGAAAGAAAAGATTCGAGCCATCATCAAAACCGAGGATCAAAAGAACCCGATCAGCGATCAGGGTATCGTTGATGCGCTTCAGCGCCAGGGAATTGATATTGCGCGGCGAACTGTGGCCAAATATCGTGAAATGCTGGGCATCTTACCATCATCGCAAAGAAAAAATTTGTTCTAGTGTCTTATCCTGAGTAGTCTGAATGCCTTATGCAGAGGATTCAGGCATTCAGAGCTTGGCTCGAAAAACTGTTTCGAAAGCCATCCAATGAAATCACGTTGTTGCTGATGTCTCGAGGACATTTAGATGTCCGTAAATGGCATTTAAGTGTGCGTACCCAAATGGCTCTGAAGTGGAGCGCGGTTGTATTGGTTGCTTTCTTCGTTTTCAGTGGCTTCTTTTTGTTCCATTCTCTTTGGAGTTTGCCAGAACGCGCATTGATCGAAAGCGAGAATCGAGCACTTAGAAGTGAATTGAATCGACTGCAATATCACCTCGATACATTGCAGGTTTCGATAGATCGAATGACACGTTTTGATCAAAAGTTAAGGGCTCTCACAAATATTGGTCAGAGTATTAAAAAGCGTGTTGACCCCCAATCTGTTGATGGCGGTAGCTCTGGAGATATGCCGTCAAATTTTGATTTCGGTGATTTTCAGGTAGATGCGACGAAGATTGAGATGGATCAAGAATCGTCTCGGTTCTTGGATCGTTCAGAAATTTTCTTTGTGCAAAAACTCTATAGTTGGACACGACGACTTTTTTGGCAGGGTGAGTTGCAGGAACAGAGCTTAGAAGAATTATACGAAGTTTTAAAAGATCGGGATAACGAGCTGACATTTACGCCATCAGTGATTCCTGTGAATGGATGGGTTACGTCTCGGTTTGGATACAGAATCGACCCGTTCTCGGGCCGACGCACCTTGCACAAGGGATGGGATATCGCGGCCAATAAGGGGGCTCCAGTTGCAAGCCCGGCTGAGGGCACGGTGACTTTTCAGGGCACTTATGGAACTTATGGGACAGCCATCATGGTTTTTCATGGATATGGCATGTCAACGCTTTATGCGCATTTGGATGATGTTTATGTGAAGGTCGGGCAACGCCTCAAGCGAGGTGAACTCATTGGCACAGTCGGCTCCTCGGGCCGTTCTACGGGCCCACATGTCCATTACGAGGTGATTGTGCACGGCGTTGCTGTGGATCCCAGCAAATATGTCCTGGATCGCTCGCTATAATAATATATGATGGTTTTCGATTTATGATCAAAGGCCTCGTCTATAAAGTATTCGGCACACCGCATGAACGGGATGTCAAAAAAGTTCTTCCATTAGTGAATCAGGTAAATGCGCTGGAATCTCAGTTTCAGTTGCTTTCTGACGAACAACTAAAAAACAAAACGCAAGAATTCAAAGATCGCTTGTCTCAAGGTGCCTCATTGGATTCCTTATTGCCCGAGGCTTTTGCAGTGGTGCGCGAAGCTGGTCGTCGTCAGATGAAAATGCGCCATTATGATGTTCAGTTAATCGGTGGCGCGGTCCTGCATCGTGGTCGAATTGCTGAAATGAAAACGGGTGAAGGAAAGACCTTGGTGGCGACGCTTCCTCTTTACCTGAATGCGCTTGAAGGAAAAGGCGTGCACCTCATTACGGTGAACGATTATTTGGCGAAGCGAGATGCGACGTGGATGAGTCCTGTTTTTGAAGCGCTTGGGATGCGAGTGGGCGTTATTGTTCACGGGCTGACAGATACTCAGCGTCGCGAGGCTTACGCAGCTGATATCACCTACGGTACCAATAATGAATTCGGATTCGATTATCTAAGAGACAATATGAAGGTGACGGCCGACAGTCTTGTTCAGCGCGATCTTCATTATGCAATTGTCGATGAGGTGGACTCGATCTTGATTGATGAGGCTCGAACGCCATTGATCATTTCTGGGCCGACGTCAGAAACGACTGATAAATATAAATTAGTGAATGGGATTATTCCGTTCTTAAAACGAGATGTTCACTTCACGGTCGATGAAAAAGCGCGAAGCGTTCATATGACTGATGAGGGAGTTGATGCGGTTCAGCATCGTCTGAGAATCGACAATCTCTATGATCCCACCCACATCGAATTGTTGCATCATGTGGATCAGGCGTTGAAAGCCCATGTGATTTTTAAACGCGATGTTGATTATGTCGTGAAAGACGGCGAGGTCATTATCGTTGATGAGTTCACGGGTCGGCTTATGCCGGGTCGTCGTTATAGCGATGGTCTTCATCAAGCGCTCGAAGCTAAAGAAGGCGTTGAAGTAGCGAATGAAAATCAGACGCTCGCGAGTATCACGTTTCAAAATTATTTTAGAATGTACAAAAAATTGGGAGGGATGACGGGAACGGCAGATACCGAAGCTGAAGAGTTTGAATCAATCTATCGCCTCCAAGTGACGTCTATTCCAACCCATCGACCGATGGTTCGAGATGATCAAGCGGATATTGTTTATAAGAATGAAAAGGCGAAATTTAAAGCCATCGTCAAAGATATTCGCGAGTGCCATTCAAAGGGTCAGCCTGTCTTGGTCGGAACTGTTTCAATTGAGAAATCAGAGCGATTAAGTGAGTTTTTGAAACGCGAAGGTGTTCCACATGTTGTGCTCAATGCGAAACAGCACGAGCGGGAAGCCGGTATTGTTGCAGAAGCTGGTCAGCGCGGAGCTGTCACAATTGCTACGAATATGGCGGGGCGTGGAACGGATATCGTTTTAGGCACTGGAGTGAAAGAACTTGGTGGGCTCTATATTTTGGGAACCGAGCGCCATGAAAGCAGACGTATTGATAATCAGTTGCGAGGCCGTGCTGGACGTCAGGGAGATCCGGGCAAGAGTCGGTTCTATCTTTCGTTGGAAGACGATCTTCTTCGTATTTTTGCTGGAGAACGATTGCTGAAAGTCATGGATTTCTTGGGCATGGAAGAAGACGAGCCCATTGAAGCCAAAATGATATCCAATGCGATTGAGGATGCGCAGAAGCGAGTGGAGGCTCGAAACTTTGATGTGCGTAAGCATTTGCTGAAATACGACGATGTCATGAGTTATCAGCGAAAAATCGTCTACGCGTTTCGAAAGAAATTGCTCTTCAAGGAAAATATTAAGTCCGATATTCGAGATATGATTCACGAAGTGCTGGAGGGAATTTTGGATATGTCGATTCCTCCGAAATCGGCTGTGGATCGTTGGAATTGGAGAGAAATTGGCGAGGCGCTGGAGAGAATCTTCGGAACCACAATGGGTCTTGAAGGTTTGGAAACCAGCGTTGGAAATGAGCAAGAATTGTTTGATCACCTATTTGATGAAGCGATCAAACTTCATGTAGCAAAAGAATCGGAGCTCTCTGACGTCATACTGCGCAAACTAGAAAGCATGTTGCTGCTCCATACATTGGATGATCGATGGAAGGATCATCTGCTCGATATGGATCATTTGCGTGAGGGTATCAATTTGCGTGGCTACGCGCAGAAAGATCCCATTTTGGATTATCAGAAAGAAACATTTCGATTGTTTGAGAGTATGTTCGCTCTGGTTAAACAAGAGTTTTTATCAAAGCTCTTTAGAGTACGGATGAATCCAGCCGTTGAACTTGAAGCTGTGATGAGTCCAGAGGAGCGTCAGGCTCAGCTTGAGCGAAAATTGGAGCAAGAGCAGAAAGAAAGAGAAGAGCGAGTTCAGCGCCTCAATTTGTTTTCTGGTCCAGTGGAGAGTGAAGCCTCAAGACCTCAGACAGTAAAGCGCGAGGCTGAAAAAGTCGGACGCAATGATCCTTGCCCATGTGGCTCCGGTAAAAAATTCAAGAAATGCCACGGCCTGACCAGCGCTGCCGGTTGATGGTCGCCAGAGATGGTCGAAGTCTATGCGAGATCGTCTGAGTTCCTGCGCGTGGAGATTGCAGTTCACTCCTTAAAATAATGATTTTTGGAATCTGCTCGCGCAGCTGTCTTTTTGCCCAACCTCCCCCAAGGAAAGCAAAATAAGATCGTCCCGAATCTGAAAACTTTCGAAAAGCTCTGTTTTAAACTAATTTACAAGCCGATTTAGATGCGGCGGCCCTGCCCTGGAAATTTGAGACCATTCGCTTGGCGGTTGGTATAGTTTTTGCAATTATAGTTTTTTATGAATTTCTTCGGGATATGCGTCCTGATAGCCTGTGGTTTTATGGCTTCCCTCCAGACCGAGGCCAAATCATTTGAGTTTCTAACGGGGCCAGGGATTCTTTGTTGGGAATACCTTGTTCGATTTCCTCAACAGGGTCGGCCAAATCGCGCCTATATTCGGAATCAAAATAGGGCCGTTCAGATTTTTCAGGAATGGCTAGATTCTTCGAGCGAGAACTATTTCACGATGTTGTACTTGGCACAGACGTCGGCACTTGTTGAACCTTACTATTTGAATGGAACAAAAAATACCAAAATGGATGCTTCTGAGGTCGAAGCAGGGCGCATCCGTTGGCGTGATATCAGTCATTCATTTCCGCTTTCAAATTATTTGGAAATCTTGAGTCGTCTAGCAGCCATTGCTCGTTCAAAAAGAGTGGCTGACACAGGCGCTTCAGAATGGAAAAATCCCATTGAAGGGGTTGCTCCAGAGTATTGGCCTCGCAATTTTGCCCTGTTCGATTCTGAGGATAACATAGTAGAACTTCACCATTACTATCCTCCGTTCAGGCACGTTTTGGACTATATCGAATCTGCAGGTCAACAGATGCGAAACATAAGGCGAGACTTAAAAAGAGGTGTTGAGCGTGATGTTGTTCTGCGAGAACTCTGCCAATATTTTCATACCGCCATTAACGGGCATATTTTTCCGAGAGTGAATAATTCTATTTTAATGGGGCAAGTGAATTTGATCCTCAGACGAATAGGAATGAATCCGATATCTCACGATAAACTCGACTATTGGGCTTTTGTTTTGCCGCCAGATGTATTTGTGCCCGTGATGATGGATTTTATTTTTAAAAATCAAAAGCTAGAGAGAAGGTGAAGTCCCACCGACTCATTTGGTCGATGGCTAAATAAAATGCAGCAGTTTGATCGCGAGCATTTTCCTGATGCGGGAATATCAGACATGCCACGGCCTGACCAGTGCTGCCGGTTGATGGTCGGTGGAGATGATCGAGATCGATTTCTCAAATATTTTATCTGCGATAGCTACAGATATCAGGATCCCGACAGCTTTTTCGAATGCCTCGGATGCCTTTATAATCAGGATGGGCAGGGCAGTCGGGAGCTGCAGGCATTGACTCCGTTCCATCTTTTGAGTGTTGGCAGAGGAGGCATGCGCCTTGATAACAATTGCCGTTGAGGATGCCTCTGCCTGACGAGCTTTCGTCTGTCGGACAGCTATGCCCATTGACTCGATTCGCACAAAACCCATTCTTCGACTCGGACGAGATCAGATCTTCAAATGGCACGCAGTTTCCATTTTGGCACATGCCCCCCGGGCATGATGATCCATCTTGACGAGGTGGCTGCGAGCGCAAATGTTTTTTTCGATTTTCCAATTTTCCAAAATAGTTTTCCATTCTGTTATAGGCTGATGATCCTGGTTGTGGCGGATGGAGTGTATTGAAGGCTCTCGCAATATCGTCACCCAGAATAGCTTGAAGGTCGGTTGAGGAAATTTCGATCACGAGACTGCGGTCTGAATTCGTGCACTGATTTATTTCCTTGGGCGTGCATTTTCCGTTCAAACAATATCCGTGCGTGTCGAATCCTGTCTTTAAATTATAGAAATCATTCCGACGGCTAGGCCCATCCATTTCTTGCCAGACGGAGCTAATCAATAGTGGAATTGCCGAAGCGATACAAGATCTGCCGTTATGCGCCTTGGCTCGTATTTCCTCTAATTCTGACATTATCAAAGGGAATGCTTCCGGATCAGGAAATATTTTATTGGATTTTTCAGGGGCAATGAGCCCCCCGCATTCATTTGCAGGCCTAAGATTTGAAATTTCTGCGCATTTCTCACCACGGCAATATCCAATTGAATGTCCATCGGACATCACGCATAACCGCGCCATCGCGGCAGTCATCGCTGGCAAAAAATTTCCAACAGCTTTGCTGCAACTCGTGGTGGGGGGGCCAAAATATGAAATCCCATTGGTGACGGTGACTTGCAGTTCGTCCAGCTTGTCCAGAAACTCTGAATACGACGAGATCTGATCGGGCTGAGAATGAAGAATGGACTCTGATGTCCATTTTCCATCAATCAAGCGCATGGTTTCATCGCCAATCATTTTTAGCTCCGGAAAAAATTTTTTCTGTTTCTCAAGTAAAGTCTTCAAACTGCTTTGATATCCAGAGACGGCATCCATTTTGAGGGAGTAGGAAGATCCCGGAGAGATGGTGGCATAAACCCATTCACCGTTTTGAAAGATCGAAACTTCGACAGATTTTTTGTTCTGAGAGAGGCCAAGGAAGCAGAAGTTTTTGTAGCAATCTCCGACATTCAAACGGCCGAGAGAAATTTCAGGAGATTGAGCGTCGGTGGTAGACTTTAGAATGCCGATGATTTCATCTTTGAAAGTGATGGAAGTCCGAGAGGCGGGAGAGCATTGGTTCACTGAATTGGTGAGAGAGAGCGTGGGATCAAGCGGAACGATGGAGCCTTGGAGTTGAGTGCGTTCGGGAGTCGAGATAATTCCCGCGATGCGAATTTCGTATGTTTCTGAAAGCGCAGCAGCAAGAGAGGCTGTGGCGCCCCAGGCATAAGCCAGCAGGGCCAGGCAAATCATTAACCATGGCATCCAAGCATTATACTCGAAAGGTAGCGGGAATGGGAATGCAGCCTTGAAAGGGACTGCCTTCATCAGATCGTGAACTTCCATATAGACTAAAAGTGCATCCCATTTTTTTGGATCATGGCCCATTTGAGAGTCCATCTGTGTCAGGGCCTTGATGGTCTCTAGTTGTGCTTGATTCGCGCCAAGCTTTTCTGTGTTGCCTTCGTAAATCCATTTGAGCACAAGAAATGCACTCAAGGTGCGATTCATTTCGGGATAGTCCTGACCCAATAGGCCTGATGAGAGAGTTTTTTTATCCGGTGGATTTTTATTCGCGGCTTTCAATTCATAGAACTCGCGTCGACTAAAATCAGTTCTATCTGCAAAAGCTAAAACCTGAGGATAAAATCGCAAAACTCCGTCAAGGTACTCGTCGTCCGAGAGTTGCTGGGCGAGAAATTTTTTCACAAATTGCTGCCTGGCTTTGACTTCATAGTTTTCGTTCCAAATTTTCAGGTAACTATCAAAAGAGTCGAGATCGGTCAGATACTTATACATCCGGTCTCGAGTGCGTGGCCCCTTGTCAAAGAGAATCCAGTCTTGAGAGTCATGGTCCCACCACAAATTGTCAGATGTGAAGTCGTAACAGACTTTCGCAGATGGGCCGATCGAGCCGCGGTTTCATGGTCAGTTTACAGGAATTTCGCTCGACCAGGTCAGAGCCGGGGCGACATTTGAGGAGTCGCTTATTAGAATGTCGGTGGATCGATTTGGAATCAGCCGGGCTGCATTTGATCATAGCTCTAGAAGACAGGTGTTTGTTAGGTATGGAAATGATTGGCTCTTGCGTCAGTGGGGCAAATCAACACCAGGACCAAATGGCAGCCGTCAGAATCTTGTGGGAATCCGAGTTTCCATGGAAGAAAGACCGAGCCATATCAGCCATATCGTTGAATCCATCCTTCAATTCGCTTCAACGACAATCAAAAGTGTTCCAGTGTCCAGACCACTTCAATATCGAGGAGCGTTGAAGGTTGATATTTATGAATTTAGTGGCGTCGGGTTGCAAACACCGCGCGCCTTGTATTGGAAGGGTGAGGGTGCTGGCGAGGGAACAGTTCGGCGTGCTTATGACCAGCTGCGTGAGGCTTTTGCAGGCCCCGAAGTCATTCCCAACATGGAAAGCTGGCTCGAGCCAGTCTACGGGGATGATGAAGCTCGGTTGCTTGATCGTACTCCGATTGCCGAGAAATTCAGAGCTATAGATCGTGCTGAGTTGAATCTTTGGACAGGCTTTCCGGCAGAAATTTCTGAGCGTCTTGCCATATTAAATGCTGCGTTGTTGAAGAGTGATGATCCTCGTGTGGTGTACTATGCTTTAATGAAAGTTAAATCGGGAGTAGTGAGGGTTCCCGGAGTTTTGGCAATTCTAAATCGGGCACTGAATCCCGGATTTCTGCAAGAGGGCCGGCCTGAGGAATTTCATACTGCTCAGATGCGCAAAGCATTGTTCGATGCTGCCTTGGCACATTTGTCGGCAGCCCGAAAACATTTGACCAGTACCAGACGCGATATGGGGTCGTATGGGATAGTCTTGCCGCACAATATTGCTTGGGGCATGGAGTATCAAATGGATCCCGAGTGGGTCAGTCCATTAGGCGTCTCAGCGGCTATTAGGCAACGGCCTAAGGTATCGGCTGGGTGTGGGCCAAGATTAGGGGCTCTCGGAGAAGCTGGCCAAAATTGATTCAGTCCGCTGCCACCAAACGCTCATTTTCTTTGCCGCCTTCGTTATTCCGCGGCTTATCTGTTCTGGTTCAAAGTCGCTAAATCTGATCATATTGTCGGATGTCAATTCATGGTCAGACCGCAATTGTCACAGGAGCCACCTCTGGAATTGGTAAAGAAACAGCCTTCTTGTTGGCTCAGTCGGGTGTAAAAGTTTTTGCTGTAGGTCGTCGCCACGAGCGTCTTTTAAAACTGCAGAGTGTTCATTCGTCGATCGTTCCGGTTTGCTGTGATATCGCACGAGATTTGAAACCCTTGGGAGACGCGATTCGTGGAAGTTCAATCGATATTCTGATTAACAACGCGGGACTCGCGCTGGGTCGAGAACCCATTCAGTCTGCAAAGCGCGTTGATTGGGAAATCATGATTGATACGAATATTAAATCGCTGATTGCTGTTTCACAGCTGATCATTCCGCATATGCTCGAGCGAAAAAATGGCGATATCGTGAATCTTGGTTCAATTGCTGGATTTTCGGTCTATCCCGCGGGTTCGATTTACAATGCCACGAAATATGCGGTTCGCGCTTTAACGGAAGCGTGGCGAATGGATTTGATCGGACAAGGCATTCGGGTGATGGGCATTCATCCTGGTATGGTCGAAACAGAATTCAGTATCGTTCGATACGGCGGGGATACCCAGAAGGCGAGAGACGTTTACAAAGGCATGACACCGTTGAGTGCTCGCGATATTGCCGAGACAATCGTTTGGGCACTCAGTCGACCAAGGCATATTACAATCCAAAGCTTGGTCATTATGCCGACCGATCAAGCAGGTGTTCAAATGGTTCATCGCGTTTGAACACCCACCAGTTAATTCGAGGCATCAGTCGTCGTAGGAGTCTTAACGTTCGCGGAAGAAAAAATGCCAATAATAAAGGGTCGATGTCAGAAAGCTCAAAACAACACAGACCACCATCACAGTCGCCGTCAGCCACGAGATCGTGCGGGTCGACCGCTCGCCTAGAAGTAAAAATCCGCAAATTCCGACTACAACGCCGAATAGAACAAGACAGAGCCAGCTGAGGCTCTGCGCTGTTGCGGGATCAAATGCGAGCCAGTCCAAATTCATTTAATTGGGCTTACTCGACATTGACACTCGAAGTCACCTTTTTTAGCGTCCATCCATGACGAAAAGAACAAGAATTTCAAAACCTTTACGTATTTCCATCAACGGTTTTGGCCGAATCGGCCGCTCGCTGTTTCGCGTTTTAGCGAAAACCCCCGAGTTTAAAGATGGCTTGGTGACGGTCACCACAATCAATGACCTCACGGATGCCAAGATGCTGGCGCATCTTCTGAAGTATGACTCTGTCCATGGTCGTTTTGATGGCGATGTTCAAGCACAAGAAAACAAGATCGTCGTGAATGGCAAATCGATTGCTATCTCAGCAATTCCAGATCCAGCAAAACTTCCCTGGGCTGCTGAAAAAGTGGATATTGTTTTGGAATGTACGGGTCGATTCAAAGATCGTGCCCAAACTGCGCAGCACTTAACAGCCGGCGCGAAGAAGGTTATTTTCTCGGCGCCTCTGAAAGATGCAGATTTGACCGTCGTTGTCGGTTTGAATCACGAAGCCTATGATCCGACGAAACATCAGATTCTCAGCAATGCCTCCTGTACGACGAACTGTTTGGCGCCAGTTGCCAAGGTGATCGACGATACATTTAAGATTCAACGCGGTTCGATGACAACGATTCACTCCTACACGAATGATCAAAGAATTTTGGATCTTCCTCACTCGGATATGCGGCGAGCAAGAGCCGCCGCTTTGTCGATGATTCCAACGACAACCGGAGCAGCAAAGGCTGTTGGATTGGTTCTTCCAAACTTGAAGGGCAAGGTGGATGGTATTTCAATTCGAGTGCCGACACCCAATGTGTCTCTCGTAGATTTCAATGTTCAGGTTGAAAAAGAAACCACCAAAGAAGAGGTTAATGCCGCTTTAAAATCGGCTGCTGATGGATATCTCAATGGAATCCTTTCGTTCTGTGAAGAAGAACTCGTATCGAGTGATTTCAACGGTACGACGGAGTCTTCGATTGTGGATGCAGCATCGACTTCGGTTATTGATAAGAGATTTGTCAAAGTATTGTCGTGGTATGACAACGAATGGGGTTTCTCAAACCGCATGATCGATCTCGCTTATTATATTGGCGCTAAACTTTAATAGTTACTTCTTGAGAGGAGATATATGCGAATTCTTCGAGTAGATGAAATTCAGTGGTCGACTATTCCAGAAGATCAGCGACGCGTTTTCGTACGGGTCGATTTTAATGTGCCGATTAAGTCTGGAAAAATTTTGGACGACTACCGGATCAAACAAGCGATTCCAACGATTAAATATTTACTCGATCAAAAATGCTGGGTCGTTTTGGCATCACATTTGGGACGTCCGAAAGGAAATGACGATGATAGCCGTAAAAAGTTTACGTTGCTTCCTGTTGCTGAAAGATTAGCTGAGCTCATGGACCAAGAAGTTCTGTTGAGTGACGAGCTTTATGGAGACGGAGTTCGAAAGCTGATTCAGGATGGCCGAGGTGGAAAAACTCTGATCTTGCTCGAAAATATTCGTTTTGATCCGCGTGAAGAACAAAATGATGCGGATTTTGCGGAGCTCATTTTCAGGCACTGCAAGCTCTATGTGAATGATGCTTTTGGTGCCAGCCATCGCGCTCACGCATCCATCGATGCCATCACGCATTTGGCGAAAGTGAAGGCGGCCGGATTTTTGCTGTCAAAGGAGTGGGATGTATTAAACGAAATTTTGCATTCTCCAAAAACACCCCAGTACGCCGTATTGGGAGGTTCAAAAATTGCCGATAAAATTCATGTCATTAAGAATTTAATGCTCAGAACCAAGAAGCTGTTTGTGGGCGGCCGTATGGCACAGACTTTTTTGGCGGCGCAGGGCTATGATCTGGGGAATTCATCGATTGAGGAAGAAAGTCTTCCTCTTGCTCGTCGTTTACTCACCGAGGCTCGATCTTTGGGCGTCGAAATGTTTTTTCCGGTGGATGGTCGCGTGGGCAGCGGATTGGATGCAACCTCGGCTGAGGTCATGGACATTCAGAAAGATAAACCTTTGCCGAAATCATTAGGGCTCTTCGATATTGGACCGAAGACCCTTGAGATTTGGACGAACGAATTGAAATCTGCGAAGAGCGTGGTTTGGAATGGACCAATGGGTGTGTTTGAAAATCCTGTTTTTTCTGCAGGGACATTGGCACTGGTTGATTATTTCGTGAGCGTGAAAGATAAGATTCAGACGACGGCAGGTGGCGGTGAAACGGTTTCGGCGATCACTCAGCGCGGGGCGCTTGAGACTCTCTATCACGTCTCGACGGGTGGGGGCGCGATGCTCGAGTTTATCGAAGGAAAAGCTTTGCCCGGTTTTGAGTCTTTAAAATTGAGAGACCGAGAACTGCAGGCTCTGGGTATTCATTGATTTCAAAGATTTCAAAAATGACGAATTCTAGAAAATATATTTTTGGTAATTGGAAAATGGCGCAAACGCTGGCGTCGGCGAACGGATTCTTCAAAGCCTGGAATTTGGAGGCGAGACCAGAAGTCACACTCGCAGTTTTTCCGTCGTTCGTTCATCTTTGGCCGTGCAGATTGGCACTTGAAACTCGCAAGCTGCATATTGATTTAGGTGCTCAGGATATTTCAACGGAGATCCAGGGCGCTTTTACTGGGGAAATCGCGGGAACGATGTTGAAAGAGTTGGGATGCTCGTTTGTTCTCGTTGGCCACTCGGAGCGTCGAAAACGAGCCCATGAAACCAATGAATCGTTGAAGAAAAAGCTGATTCAGGCGGAGTATGCGGGGCTGACGCCCGTATTCTGCATTGGCGAAACCGAGGCAGAGCGGGATGCCGGTCAAGTGGAATCGGTTTTGAGCGAGCAGCTGAAGGCTATAAGTGAGTTTAAGAAGCTTTTTGTTGTCGCTTATGAACCGGTTTGGGCCATAGGTACAGGGCGCACAGCTCAAAAAGATGAGATTGAATCTGTTCATGCCTTTCTGAGAAAAAAATTATCGGTGGATATTCCCCTCTTATACGGGGGCAGTGTGAATACAAAGAATGCTCGGGATATTCTGAAAATGGCCAATGTCGATGGCGTTTTGGTTGGGGGAGCGAGTGTGAAACCAGAGGACTTTAAATTGATTGTTGAGGCCGCCTGGGGTTAGGGTGTTTTTTATGATGGAATTACTTATTGCGTTGAAATGGCCACTTATTATTTTACAGGCGCTCTTTAGTCTAGTTTTGATCATCATGGTTTTGCTTCAAACTGGAAAGGGCGATGATATGGGATCGGCCCTGTCTGGTCAGATGGGTGGTGGCGTTCAGGGATCTGGCGGAACGTCGAAAGTTCTCGTTAAGGGAACGGCGATTTTTGCGATTCTATTCATGGTCAATAGCATTGTATTGGCGAAGATCTTCAAAGAGATTAGCTCAACCAGCATTGGTACCTCGGTGACTGATCCTTTGCTTCCATCAACGAATTCAGCAACTGCTCCCAATGCGGTTGGTGGAAATACTGTGGTGGCTGATCCGGTTGCTCCGAATGCTGTGGCTCCAGCAACTAAATCGAAATAAATTTTGTGGCTACGGAAGCTCGAGTTCTTCGTTCCTATTCGACGATGAAGATAGGCGGAGAAGTTGAGCAGCTCCATTTTCTAGAAGAAGTAAGTTCGCTTGTTTGGGATCTTCTTCCGGGGCCCATTCGAGTTTTGGGAAATGGCAGCAATGTCCTCATTGATGACCAACCATTGAAGGGGACAGTCATTGTGACCCGAGCTGTGGCGGCCGAGGAGCCGAAGATTATTTCTGAAAATATTCACGAATTAGTCATACAGGTTTCAGCCGGCATGTATCTGCCAACGCTGTCCGCGTGGACGAGTCGGCGCGGCTGGTCGGGTTGCGAATATATGGTCGGGGTACCAGGTACCGTGGGTGGGGCGATTGTTCAGAATGCAGGAGCCAACGATCAGGATATATCGATGATTCTTGAATCTGTCGAAACAGTAGACCTGCAATCGCGAGAAAAATCGATTGTTGCGGGCAGTGCCTGTGAGCTGGCCTACAGATCGAGCCGCTTCAAACGTGATGATCATAAGTTATTAACAAGAGCTCGATTGAAGTTGATCAAAGGTGATGCGGATAGCATTGCAGAGCGTGTGAAGAAAAATTTGGAATACCGAAAAACGTCAACTCCCTATACGAAGGCAAGTTTGGGCAGCGTTTATACGCGAATTCCAGACGGGTCTGGCGGATGGATCTATCCGGGCAAGTTGATTCAGGATGCGGGACTCAAGGAGTTGCGTATTGGCGGGGCAATGGTCTCTGCTGTGCATGCAAACTATATTGTGAATGAGGGAAATGCGACATACGACGATGTTATTTCTCTCATGCTGGATATTGAAAAACGTGTTTTGGATCACTCCGGTCATCGACTTCATCGCGAAATTCTGACTTGGAGTGATCGATAAATTTTCTACTTTTCTATTTTACCCACTGAAAGAAACGACCGAATCGCAGAAACGGAGCGTGCTCAATGTCGAATGAAAACCAGCGAAAGGCTGCGCGACCCAAAAATTTCTCTCGTTTCACGCATCCCCAATAACGCGAATCATAACTATCGTCGCGATTATCTCCCATGACGAAATAACAGCCGTCGGGAACTTTGTATGGGCCGAAATCTGGAACATCCTTAATCTTCGAGTACATGGCGTAATGCTCGACGTTGCCAATGGTCTCTCGGTAGAGCGTAAGATCGTCTGGATCATATTTAGGGTTCAAGTCGTTCAAAATGCTTCTGTCTGTGACTTCTTCCATCTTGAGCGGTTCACCGTTAATAATGAGGCGATCGTTCTTTACTTCAATGGTATCGCCCGGAATTCCGATCAAGCGTTTGATATAATCTTTGTCAGGATCCTCTGGAAATTCAAAGACCACTACGTCTCCAGGTTGCGGATCACTCTTTGAAATCCAAGATTTGCGTGTGAATGGAATATGCCAATCGTAGTGGTACATTTTGACGAAAATAAATTCGCCGATTTTGATCGTCGGAATCATTGATCCCGTCGGAATATGTCGTGGTGAAGCAAGCGTCGTTCGAAACGCATAAGCTACAACAAAGGCTAATCCCAGTGGAAGAATCCACTCTTTCCACAGTTTTCTCATGAATGACTTAAGATCAAACTTTTCCATGACTTTCGAGCTTAACAGGGCCTGGTATGGTCGTCGAGGCAGAATCCAGGATATCTCCGCGATCGGCATCGAAATAGGCCTGATTTTCTGGCCCTTCGTGCCTCGTCAAAATGGAGGCTTTCCATCTTTGACCTTGGCCGCAAAGCCATTTGTCGCAACGACCTTTGTTCTTGAGCTGTCGACTTACGACTCGAGCATGATGACTTCCAAAGCGACTCGGTTGCTTGCCAATGGCGAGCAGCGAAAATTGAAGTCTTCGTCTTTCAAACCCAAGTTTATGGACCAAATTCCAGAAAACAGATGGCCCTTTATAATCACGATCCTCATGGCACCACTCATCGTCCGCGAGGGCTGGGCATTTCATGCTATGTGTGCACGGCAATAAAATATTCATCGCGCCATCACTCAGCGCATCTCTAAATCGCAGCAGGTTTTGGTTAATATCTTTGCTGGCAGGTTCGATAAAAAGAAAAAGGCTCGTGCTGTCTGCTTTTTCAAAACCTTTCGCGAGAAGGCGTCCAAGGGGATGCCCTTTGAATGTTTCGAGACTTTCAACCGGGACTTTCGCTTCGTTCAAAACATCAGATGCGATAACGAGAGAATTCGATAAGTCATGTTGGCCATCATCAAATGAAAGAGATTTGTGGGCGGAGATCGGAATTTTGATCCATGATCTGAAAAATTCAGAAGCCCATTGAATAGGTTCAATTTCGGCATCAAGAGCAGTCAGTTGATTCACCGCAATATTTTGATCGCGAAGGTAGTCAAGAACGCCAAGTGTTGCACCCAAAGTGCCAGCTCCGATATCGATCACTTTGAGTGGCTTAGATTTTAGTGGATCAAGATATCCGTATTTATTGAGCTCTGCCATCGCTGACTTGGCTTTGAGGGCGGCCAGAAATCCGAAGTATTGGCTGTAGGAGGGAAACAAACTTGCCTTCCACCGGTGAAATTTCTCAAGTTGGTAATGATCGCAACGATTTTTCAGGCTATCAATTTCGACCTGTTTCAAAACCTTCGAGAAAAAAAGCCTTTCTAGTTCGACGGAAAGTTCAACTGCTGGTCTGTCTCTTCGCTTAAGCACGGCGAACCATAACATGAATTTCATTGACGCACCCCAATGAAAGTCGATGAACTTAAGAGTAAGTGAAACTCCTCTTCGTCAAACCTCTGATCTTGGCCCGTACAAACGGGGGAGATATCTGCAATATCGAAAGATTAAGAAGATTTAGGCAGGATGGTTGGACTATCAGCATTCATCTTCTGGTGCCGAGCACATGGAGGCCGCAGATCAAAGACTTGCTTCACCAATTGGGCTTGTCGCTTCTTGGTGATTCTTATGAAATTGATGGTTTGAAATGTGAGCTTCATTTTCTTGAGGGCGTTCAACCAGATGATCTTCAATATCTCTCAATTTATAAGAGTGAAATCATGAGTGTGATTGAATCGGAAAAGCCAGATTTAATCTGGAGCCACTATACCGATTTTTTAACCTCAATGGCTCTGCTGATGATCGATCCAAAAAAAATATGGATCGATATTAGCGACAATGAATTTCCTCGTTTAGATCGATTGAAGGAATTTCCGGACCTCTGTTCGGTTTATTCAAAAATTCAAACAGCGATCGTTGCATCGCCATTTATGAAACAAGCCGTTCAAAAAGCATTTCCAAATATTGAAATTCGCTATCTGCCGAATATTTTGGAGAATGCAAAGGTCGATCTTAGTCATCAATCGGGAGAGTATTGGCTGTTTGTGAATCCTGTCGCTGTGAAGGGCGTGGATTTTGTTGTGAAACTGGCAGAAAAGATGCCGCAGGAAAAATTCATATTTGTTGGAAATTGGAATGTTGAGCCACCGAAAAATTTGCCTCGAAATATTGAGTTTTTAGCGCAGCAAAGCAATCTAGCTGCAGTGTTCCAGAAAGCGAAAGCTCTGCTTTTTCCTAGTCTATGGGAAGAAGCCTTTGGTCGAATTCCGTTGGAGGCCATGGCTGCGGGGGTGCCTGTGATCGCCAGTGATCGGGGTGCATTACCTATGACGGTTGGTTCGGGTGGGCAGTCTCTGCCTCATGATATTGACTCATGGATTTCAGCCATGCAGCAAATCACCCGCGATGCGGAGCGATGGAGAAAGGCAGGCCGCGAAAGATTTATCGCATATCGCCGCGAAGTTGATGCAGCTTATCAAGCGCTTAACGAGAGCCTTATGCTAAAATGAAAGCAGTTGTATGACGAATGCGAATCGAAATTTTTTTCGGGTTGCTTGTGAATTTCAAATTCGCAGTCGAAAGATCGACGAGAAAGAATTGGAGATGTTTCGATCTTTTGCGATGCGACCATCTCAATATTCTACCCTGCGATATGATCTTGAAAATCAATTTTCGTCTTTGAATATTCGAGAGGAATCAAAGGCATTGTTTGAGAAAGCTTTCCAGATTCTCATCAATATTGATCAGCGTTTAGAACGGATTGAAGAGCAAATTCAAGCCTTACGTGCTAAGGATGAGATCAGTCTTCAAAATTATGAATGGATTCACGGCGATTTAAGCGCTGGTGGAATTTATTATCATACTGATACGAAAATAAATTTTTCTGTCGGTGACATCGTTTTAATTGATCTTTTACTTCCATCGCTTCCGGAATATCGAGTTGTTGCGGCGACTCGAGTGTCCCGAGCGGAGAGCCAAGAGTTGGCTATGGAATTCGAAGCCATTCATTCTGATGATCAGGAGTTTATACATAGATTCGTGATGTCTCGGGAGCGGGAGATGTTGCGGGCTCGAGCGAAAGAGCGAGATAATCCCTGACAAGGCCACTCGTTTATTTTAAAAAGTAAACGTGAAAATTATCTGTTGGAATATCAATGGTATTCGTGCCTGCTGGAAAAAAGGGCTTGAGGATTATTTACAAGCCGAAGATCCAGACATTGTTTGTCTTCAGGAAATCAAAGCTTTCAAAGCTCAATGCGGAGAGATTTCGGAAGCTCTTTCAAGATACGAGCAGGTATGGCAGCCGGCAAAGCGGCCGGGTTACAGTGGCACACTCACGTTGACCAAGCCGCATTTGAAGGCTGATATTTCGTACCTTGGGCTGCCTGAGTATGACGACGAGGGACGCGGAATCACATCGGCGTTAAAAGATTTTACGTTGGTTAATATGTATTTTCCGAACGGTGGCTCTGGGGAGGAAAGACATTTATTTAAGATGAAATATCTGGAAGATATTCTTACTTTTTTTAGAAAGCTCGATAAAAAATCTCCACTCATTTTGACAGGGGATTTTAATATTGCACATCGCCCGATCGATATTCACGATCCTGTGGGTTTGGATGGAGAGAGTGGATTTAAGCCCGAGGAGCGGGAGTGGATGGACAAATTTGTGGCTGCTGGATTCGTGGATGTCTTCCGATATTTTTTTCCGGATCGTGCTGAAGAGTATTCGTGGTGGTCCTATCGCCAAGCTGCTCGGCGACGCAATAAGGGATGGAGAATTGATTATTTTTTTGTTTCAGAACGGTTGAAGTCGCGGCTCAAATCGATCCGCATGGATCAACAGACGATGGGATCTGATCACTGTCCGCTCGTGCTTGAAATTGAATAAGCGCTTTAAATTTTTAGGATGCCTTTTTTTATCTCTCGAATGGCGTCAATAAGATCTGGGTCGAAGGTTGAAAGCTCCATGCTATTAAGTTTTGTAGATACGAGGCTCTGCTTTTCAAGCGGCTGCTTAGGGAGGCTTATGGAAAGTTCTTTAAGAATTTGCAAAAGAATCGTTTTATCTTTGTGGTCCAAGAATAAAAAGAGTGCATCCCATTCTCTGGGCGCTCCATGCTGTTGAAAATAAGCCGTCATCTTCTCGTAAAATGCGGGTTTACCTCGGTCTGCCTTGATGGAGTTGAGGGCAGCTTCTTTTTCTTTAGTGAGTTTGCCCGTAGAAAATAATTCGTTCAGTTGCTTTTTTGCGGCAGTGGTTGCTACTTTGTTTTCTCGCTCTTGAGCTTTTGTTGTTTTCTTCTCAAATCGAATCCCCCGGTCACGAGCAAGATCTCGCTCACGCCAGCTCTTTTTTTCTCCGTCGTCACTCATAGTGACTTTATGCGCGATAGGCGTCGTCTTGAGGAAGTGTTTTTTCTGTAAATTCTTTGCCGTCGAAGCTCAGCAATCGAAATTGATCATCGATGACGGTTTGCAAATTTACAGGGCGTTTCCAGCATTTATAGATATTCTGCAGATTATCCCGAGCTGTCGTAAGCTGAACCTCGACACCTTCATATCGATGCCAAAGATAGAGTTCACCGCGATTTTGATAATTTGCTTCGACAACAAAGATTCTTGGCTTTCCCCGATTGCTCAGTTGAAAAAGAAGTTGTTTCTTAATCTTCGAGAATTCTCTGCTCGCAATTTCATATTCATTGGATTTTGGATTCATTTGAAACACAAATAGTTTGTGCTCCGCACAGAACTCAGGTGTTAGGAATTCATCTAGAAACATGACGTCGTTGTAGACTTTTCGGACTTCAAATATTTTTTCTCGACCTTTGCCTGTTTTGAGATCCCAGTTTTTCTTAGCAACAAGATCAGTGCATTGATCGTAGTCCGAACCGAATCGGCCTTTATTCCAACGATCTTCAATATCTCGAAAAAGTTCAATGCCGATCTTGTAAGGGTTGAATCGGCCGCCGGCCATAGAAACAGTTCCGGAGTGGTGATCGGCATAGTCGATGACTTCAGCGTCAGTCATGGCCTTCTTGGTCATGATGGTGGAGTGCCAATAGCTGGCCCAACCTTCATTCATGATTTTAGTCTGAGCCTGAGGAAGAAAATAGTAAGCCTCTTCTCGAATCAGCGTCAGCATTTCTCTCTCCCAGTTCTCAAGTGGCGCATTTTCAATCAGAAACAGTAGGACATCCTGTTCGGGAGATTCCGGAAATGTTTTTTCACGTTGCTCTTGTGCCTTTTTCTTTTGCTCTTCAATAAATTCAGGAGGATTGATGAATTTGTCCATATAGCTTTTGGCCTTAAGCTTGTGGACGTCTGGTCCCTGCGAAAGCTCTTCGTCTTCTGGATTTCGCCGGCGTTTCATAAAGTTTCCATGGGGATCAATGAGATCTTCTATCGACAGACATGTGTCGAGAAAATTTTCGATCCGATCATAGCCAAGTCTTTCGATATATCGGCGAATTTTCACAGAATGGTTAGCCATCATATCAATCGCTTTGCGATTCGTTTGGCTAAAGAAATAGTTATTCTTGAAGAAATCGGCGTGCCCATAGACATGGGCCATCACCAATTTTTGATCCATCTCAGAGTTGGATTTCAAAAGATATGCAATCACGGGGTCGTTATTGATCACCATCTCGTAAATTTTTGAGAGACCATAGGCATAACTCTTAGAGAGACGCTCGTACTCCATTCCAAAGGACCAATGAGGATAGCGAGTGGGAAAGCCTCCATAACTGGCGAGCTGGTTGATTTGCTCAAAATCGACGACCTCAAAGATTGTCTGAAGAAAATCCAGGCCGTAGTCTCGGGCATATCCTTCGATTTCATCCTGAAAAATACGAAGTTCTTTTGGTAAATCCGCCATTAATATCCCTTATTCAAAAATTCTCTAATCGAATCATAAATCGCTTCTTTGTTCGGAATGCGAGACGAAACAACGAGGTCTTTGAAAGAGTTTGAGCCTTGAAAATGTTCTTTAAGATCTTTCAGAAACTGACCGCTGCCGTAAAGACTTTCCACCTGCCCATAGGCAAACATATTACATTTAGGAAGTATTCTGTTTTCAAGAATATCAAAACACCTCTTTGTATCATCGGCGCTCCAGTTGTCTCCATCTGAAAAATGAAATGGATAGATATTCCATTCCTGTGGTGGATAGTGCTTGTTGATCAGTTCTTCAAGCAGCAGGTAAGCGGAAGAAATGATGGTGCCTCCAGATTCTCTGGTAGAAAAAAACGTATCTCGATCAACCTCTCGAGCCGAAGCGTCGTGAATGATATAGCGAGTTTCTAGGCCCTTGTATTGTGATCTGAGCCAGGTATCGATCCAGAAACTTTCGGTTCGAACAATCTCTTTTTGTTCGTCCCCCATTGATCCTGAAACATCCATGATGAGGATGATGACCGCGCTATTGTTTTCTTGAGGCTTACTCTTCCATGTCCGAAATTTCTGATCCCGTGCCTGGGGAATTATTGTTGGATTCTCTGGGTCGTAATTTTCTGTTGAAATTTGACGTTTGAGAGCCTCTTTGAATGTTCTTTTGATATGCAAGAGCGAGCGCGGGCCTATCGAATGAATTCCAGAATATTTGTCTCGAATCGCAGAGACATTTTTGTTTCCCCTTGGCTGAATACGAGGAAGTCCGAGCTCTTCACCTAGCATTGTGGCCAAATCGTCGATAGAGATATCGACTTCGCGAACGTGAGTGCCTTCGTTGTCTCCCGCTTTTCCCTTGCCTTCGCCGTCGGCTGGTCCGAGCGATTGGCCATTTTCTCCATCGCCAGACCCGACGCCCTGGCCCCGATTGTCGCCAAATTGAAAGTGGGGAAGATCAATCGAGGGAGTCGGAATGCTCACGATGTCTTTGCCCTTTCGGCCAAACATTTCACCGCGAGTAATATACTTTCTTAGGTTTTCTTTAACCTTCCCGCGAATGATTTGGCGAAAGCGTGCGTGATCCGTATTGATTTTAAGAAACAAGTTTAGTTTCCTTTATTTCTAATATCTCCTCGAGCAAAAATGGAGGCGACAAAGTTAAGAATATCTGTGGCGCTTTCATCATTATAGCCAAAGTTTTTGATGAGTCTTGCCTTAACGATATCAATCTTTTCTTGAGTTTCTTTATCGACGACATTTGAGACCAGATTCGTGAGCTTGATGGAATCTTTTTGATCTTCAAAAAGCTTCAACTCCAGAGCTTTATGGAGTCTCTCATTGGTCTTGAAGTTAAAAGTTTTTCCTTCGACCGCCAATGCGCCGATATAGTTCATGATCTCTCGTCTAAAATCGTCCTTTCGGCTATCTGGAATATCAATTTTTTCTTCGATGGAACGCATGATTTTTTCATCTGGTTCCTCATACTGTCCGGTGAATTTGTTTCGAACTTTTTCTTTTTGGGTATACGCTTTGACGGCGTCGATATAGTTAGCGCACAGTTTTTGAATTGAGTCTTCGTCTGCGCAAACCGCTCTCTGAACTTCATTTTTGACTATGTCTTCATATTCTTGTCGAACCACAGTCAGAAGGTCTCGGTATCGCTTGCGAGTTTCTTCGTTTGCAATGAGTGAGTGATGCTTCAATCCGCCTTCGAGTTCATGAAGAATCATAAATGGATTCACCGATGTAGATTCATTTGAGACAAGGGCGTTGCTGATCTTATCCTGAACATATCGAGGAGATATTCCCTCCATGCCTTCACGCGGCGATTCTTTTCTCAACTCCTTAATATTGTCTTCGGTAAATCCAGGCAGCGTTTTGCCATCATAGAGCTTCAGCTTTTGAAGTTGGCTAAGATTCGCCTTTTTTGGTTCTTCCAAACGAGTGAGAACGGCCCACATGGCCGCCATTTCTAGAGTATGTGGCGCGATATGTTTTCCTTTCACTCGTTTAAGATTGTAATCGCGTTTGTAGATCTTTGTTTCTTCCGTCCACTTTGTGATATAGGGCACATCGACTTTGACGGTTCTGTCGCGCAGAGCTTCCATGAACTCATTGTTTTGAAGCTTTTTGTATTCGGGTTCATTCGTATGTCCGATAATCACTTCGTCGATATCAGTTTGAGGAAATTTCTTAGGCTTGATCTTGTGTTCTTGGCTGGCTCCTAAGAGATCATAGAGGAATGCCACATCGAGTTTGAGAACTTCAATGAATTCGATGACGCCACGGTTCGCAACGTTGAATTCGCCGTCGAAATTAAATGCTCGTGGATCTGACTCGCTTCCGAAGATCGCAATTTTTCGATAGTTGATATCGCCCGTGAGTTCAGTAGAATCTTGATTCTTTTCGTCTTTGGGTTGGAATGTGGCGATGCCTTGGCGTTTTTTCTCAGAGAGTTCGAAGCGTCTGACGCGAACATTTTCGAGCACTTTTCTGTAGTCGCCTTCATAGAAATTGAGCAATTGATTGTAGATAAATCGACATGCAGGATTAAGTTCGCCTTCAATAACGATTCGATCTTCCGGCGCTCGATCTCTATTCAATGCCTCCAAAACCTCGCCTCGGATTTCAAGTGGAAGGAGTTTAAGGGGTTCTTCATTCATTGGTGAATCAAGTTCCGCGATGCCTTCACCAAGCAATGGCTTTCCTTCAAACATGACGGGTTCTTTCAAGACCCAAGTAAAGCTGTAGAGGCGACCTTCTGGTCGTTTCGAATATTTTTCGAGACCCTTTTTGAGGAGTCTGACCATGGTTGATTTTGAGCTTCCAACAGGGCCGTGCAAAAGCAAAACACGGCGTTCAGTTCCAAAGCCCTTAGCAGCAGACTTTAGTGCGCTTACAAATTTCATCAGAGGAACATCGAGGCCGAAAATTGAATCTTTGCCGCCATCATCAGGGTCGTCGAAGAAATTGTAGTGAATGATCGGTTTCTTCGCGTCGATATATTCTCGAGTGCCATACGACATCACCATGTCATAGAGTCGTTGAAAGGCATTGCGGCAGATATTTGGATCCTCTTCGATGAGCTTCAGATAATCCCAGAAGGATCCTGTCCATCCGAGTTCTTTGAAACTGTCTACGAACTTGGAGTCGGACAAAATATTTTCTATACTTGAACGAAGTTTAGAGTGCTTGTGATCCATCTTAAAAGAGCCCTCCTGGATTGTATTTTTTTGTAATGCGCTTGCGATCGATCTTTAAATCCTGCTCTCTTCATTATCTCCCGAAACGCTCAGTTCGTCAAAAAACCCTAGAGTTTCAGCATATTTGCGTGAACTCTTCTGTTGACACTTTGTATCATCGGCTTACAGAATGGGGCATAATTTTGGTAATGATAACTTAGTAATCGGAGGAAACATGACGAAATCAGATTTAATTACGGCTATTTGCAAGGAACGACCAGGTCTGTCAAAAAAGGCAGTGGGCGAAGTTGTTGACGCGTGCTTTGGAACGCTCGCAAGAGGCCTCAAAAAGGACAAGCGATTTAGCTTTCCTGGATTTGGAACCTGGACTGTTAAAGCTCGCAAGGCTCGTAAGGGAATCAATCCTCAAACCGGTCAACCAATTACGATCAAAGCGACCAAAACTTGCACCTTCAAGCCAAGCCTTGATTTCAAACGTTCGCTGAACAAGTAATTCGTTCTTTGAGTGAATAATTAATTAACGAAAAGGGGAGTCTCAGATTCCCCTTTTTTTTATACGAATATCTGCGGGCCGCTAACTCGCTCGGATTCCATGAACTCGATAGCTCATTTTTCGGGCGCGCAATTCAAGACTGCCATCAATGCTGCTTCTATCTCTGGACCTAGATCTGCTGCCGGATTCACCCAGTTGAGTCCAGCCCCGAAATCATCTGGATGTCTTAAACGCTTTTCAATAGATCGGCAGAAGCCGACGCGATCGGCATCTCGCCATTGAGGAAGGCTCGATATTCGATCGGCTTGGCACCGGCAGCCGTTAGAGCTGACATCATCAAAACTTTCATGAAATAACGAATGAATCACGAGGCAAATGAGATCAAATTTTTTTTGTCGAGCTGGCTCAGTTCTAGTGGCAGAGAAATAGTATTGTAGGCTCTCCTTGAATTTCTGAATTTTGGAGAGCCTAAGAATCTGCGCGTTCAGTTCTTTTTGAAGATCCACATTCGGTTCAAATCTTTCGATGAGTCGATAGGCATGATCGATATCGTGCACAAGAAATCGATGAAATCCCATTCCGCCTTTGACATTATCTACGAATGAAACCTCATTTGGTGGATTGAGGCCGACAGGCATATTGCCTCTGGCAAATCTGTCGAACAAAGGCAAGTAATCGAGTTTGTCTGTTGTGGGAGAGAGGATGAAAAACGGAAACGCTGCCTTAATCTTTTTTTCAACTTCGGATGGATCGTCGTCGTGATGCTCTCGGTGTCTTGATGTAATTTTATAAAAGAATATCAGGGTCTGGAATAGTTCATGGTAAGAGAATGACGGATTTCGAATGACAACTTTGACTTCCGATATTTTTTCTTTAATGAGGGCGATCCTCTTCTGCAATTCACTGATTTCAATTTGCATGACGTCTCTTGTTGTGGGCGTCATCTTAATATTCTCGCTCAGAAGTCGCTGACGACCTTCAATGTCGCTGAGCGCTTCTCTTTCTAATTCTTCGAGCAGCCCTATCATGAACTTCATCTCTGGCCTGAAGCTGCTTCCATCTGTGAGCTTCATCTGTTCGTCGCGACTGATATTTGGAAAACGAATGAAAGTCTTCCAGGCATCGATGTGTAAGTTTTGTTCGCGTGGAGGAACTCCATCCAGAAGACGCGAGAGGCGTGAAAGAGTCGGATTTCTTTCGAGGCTAAGGGCGATCGCACATGGATTCGGATGAACTAAGTCTGGTCTTTGGCTGGCCCACGAGTTTGTTGAATTCCAAAAAAAATAAAAAATCAACAAAATCGCGAATTGAAGAACTGGCGATCGAGATTTCATATTTCTCGGTCCATCAGGAATGAACGCTGGTTTAGGGTTTAATCTTTCTGATTTCTGTTAAGGCGGCCTCTCGACGGATCAATCGCTGTAATATCTGCATGCCTTCCCAGTAGTCTTTCACTGTAACGTCGAAAAATTTTTCCTCCATCAAAGTATCAACAGATTTTTGATATTCGATCCAGATACGCTGAATGTCTTCATCACTGAGGGTTCCCTTAATCCCCGGCCTGGCAGCGAGGGTTTCATCCGTGGGCATCAAATCGCCTGAGAGCGGGCTGCCGTTGACGGGAAATCTCCTCACAATGGCATCCTTCCCTGGAGATTTCGATATGATCACAAAATGGTGCATTGCGCCCGGGTCTGTCAGGATTCCATATTCATATTTCTCAGCGATGGGATCTTGTCGCGCGGCTTCTCGGAGAGTTTGACCATCCGACGAAATGTATTCGTTTGTTTCGGATCTGAGGGTAAATGCCTTTCCTCGAAAATGAACAATCGAAGGTCTTGGAAGGTAGGTTGTTTCAAGTCGTATGCATATTTCACGGCCATCCATCGCGAGATATGAAATCGTTGTGATGGGCGACTCTCGCGTGGGCAATTCGAGGTTCGTCAGTTTCCATCCCTCGCTGCTGAGCACGTCGTTGAGGCTGGGCATTTCTGGTTTGCGAAGAGTCAATCGGGTCCAGGCGCGATAGAGTCTTGGATTTGTTTGATATTGAACCGATTTCAGAAAATTGACCAAATTGAAGTAAGGGAGTGCAGTTTCGGAGGAATCCTTCGCCCCAGCAATATTCGCATTCAATATCATCAACAGGGCATAAACAAATCTTATGCTATTTTTTTTAATACTTTGCTTCATGGAGGGACCCCCTTTTTGCTACGAAAGTTATTTCAGCGATAGAAAATTGTGCCTTCGAAGTCAATCGGTGACTGGGGGCCCTCTCACATGACATCGCCGCAAATCAGAGCTAGTTTCGCGGCTAGCGGCGGGTGGCTTACTGCTGTTTGGCGTTAGAGGTACCTTTTTGTACAAATTTTTGACTTTCTTTAACTTTTCGGAGAATGGAGTTTGATTAAAGTATGGCGGTTGTTCACACCCAGGCAAATTCTGAGTCTTCGAATGGTGATGCTATTGTGTTTGGTTTGTCATCTCATCTGATACCTCAGAATCTGAATCCTTCAACCACTCATATTTTTTGTGATTTTGACGGAACGATTACCGATAAAGATTCTTTGAAATGGTTGCTGAAGCGATTTGGTCCAAAGAATTGGCTCGAGATTGAACGTCAGCTTTCTGATGGCATCGTCTCTGAGCGCGATGTCTTAAAAATGCTTTTTGAACACATGAGCCTTGATTGGGATGAGGCAAAAAAAATATTGAGCGATGCTGTCAGCTTGGATCCTGGTTTTCGTGCGTTCATGGGATGGGCTATGAGCCGGTCACTTTATTTTAAAATTCTGAGTGGTGGATTCACCGAGGTCATTGATTTTCTGCTTGATAGAGACGGAATGCTCGGCTTGCCCCGCGTCGCGAATCATGTAAGAGCTTCAAGATCTGGTTGGGCAGTTTCGGTCAGTGATACTCCTCGGCTTTGCGAACTTTGTTCTCATTGTAAGAGTTGGTCGATTCAGAAGAAATTATTAGAACAGCCCGACTCAACAATAATTTATATCGGAGATGGCCTTTCGGATGTTTGCGCGATTCATCTTGCGGATATTATTTTTGCGAAGGGTAGCTTGGCAGACTACTGCCATGACAAGAATATTAGGCATTTTCGCTTTTCGACGTTCTTTGAGATAAAATCAGCTCTAGAAGTAGCATTTAATCAGCCCCAGGAATAAGCACTGTGCAGTGCCATTCCAAGGGCTGTTTTATCTTATCGAAGGATGTGCAAGATCATCGGTCGGTTATTTTTTTTTCGATAAGAAAAATTTTTTCACGAAGGTCAAAGAGGCAGTCCTTGAAGTAAATGAGTTCGTCTCTCGTCATATCGTGTTGCTTCTCAAGGGCCGATTCAAGATGCCAAATAGTTTGCAGAATGCGGAGTTCGCTATCTTCTAGTTCGTCAGTTGTAACGGAATTGTTCATAAGGTTCCTTTGTATTTTGGTTTTGAAGTTCAGAAATAAATTCCTGAAAATCATGTTGATTCGTTGGAGAGGGTGTTGAGATGGCGTGCCAATGACACCAAGTTCTAAATAGCTCAGCCCACTTTCTTTGACGGCGGGGGTTGAGATCATGGGGAATTTTTATGCCGCTCATTTGAGGTATTGGCACTGTTCTCAAATCTATTATTTTCTGTCGGATTTTTTTGAGTTGGAATTCTGGAGGTTGCGCGAAATTTTCGTAGCTCCAGTAAAGACTTAAGTGAAATCGTTCTCGCATCGGAGTCGAGACCTTCGATTGGTAGTCATAGAATTTTTTTGTTCCACAGTAGCACTGCTTCTTCGAAAGATGATTTCCGCAGGGGCAGGGATTCATTGCGGCAATGAGTTGAATATCGGCTGGAAAACTCTTGGAGCAGCCGGATCTTCCGAGCGTAATCGATTTGGATTCAAGAGGTTCTCTCAGGGCTTCGATAACATTCTTGGGAAATTCAGCCAATTCATCGAGAAATAGAATTCCTCGATGAGCGCGAGTGATAGAGCCAATATGAATACTCTGACTTCCGCCGCCGACGATCGATGCCATGCTGCTGCTGTGATGTGGAGCTTCATAAGGCGCTTGAAGTAAATCTTCTAGGGATCGCAGCTTCGATGTTTCGTGAGGTGAGATTTTGAATTTTTCGATAATCTCGTCAGAAAGCAGAGGTGATTGAATATCTTTGATGGCTGTGCACCACGCACTTTTGCCCACACCAGGAGACCCTTCGAGAAGAATATGATGTCGTCCAGAGTTCACGAGGCACCAAAGAAGAAATTGGTTCGGACTCCCTCTTAAAGTATTCCATATCGATTGATCGTTCGCGCAGTGAACCCATGTCTCAAGGATTTTGCTTGTTGAGTCTGCTGTTTCAGTTCCGCTGGTTTCATTCGTCTCTAGATTTTGTGGCTGAACAAGATCATACGCATATTCGATTTTGCTATGAGTTCTCCCGATGAATCCCTTGATGAATGATGCGGTTTCATCATGAGCATTTGCATAGAGTTTTCCTGCCCTGAAGGCGTTCGCATAGAGGATATGGGCGAGAATATTTTGAACGGGTCGGATGCTTCCATTTAAACTCAATTCCCCCCACGCGAAGTCGCGATCTTTTTCTGGATCCATGATGCCCATTGCTTTAAGGACGGCAAGCAGAATGGGAAGGTCGAAGTGACTTCCTTCTTTAGGTAAATCCCCTGGGTTTAAACTCACCAATATTTTTTGCGCGGGAGGGTCAATGCCCATGAGACTCAACGCCGAGAGAATGCGATCTTTGCCTTCGCGGATCATATTCTGTGGAAGTCCGATGATATCGATTTTTGGGAGTCCTTTTCGAATCAATACTTGAACTTCGACAAGTTGAATCTCACCTTGAGAATAGCAGGTTGTGAATGTGCGCCCAAGGCGTGGGATAGGCTTCATTCGTCTATACTCGTGCGCTCAAGAAACGAAGATAAGCTTGTCTTCGCTGCCATCTAATCCAGTCGTAATTTCCGATATAATAAGTTTTTTTAAAAATATTTTCGGTTGGTTTAAACTTTGCCATGTAGGGGATATCACCGATTCCAACCGACGCTCGCCGATAGATCGGTCGAGGATCGTTGAGCCATGCGCTGAGGCTTTTGTTAATGGGTGAGAAGAAGGAATCAAGAATCGAAAGATCACTGCAGGTGCCCTGAATTCGAGGGGCGCCTTGATCAATATCGAGTTGTTCGATGCGGATTCGATTTTCAACGGCGAGGGGTCCCTTGATCAGCATCCACAGTTGATTTTTGAGTGGAGTCAGTGGAAGGGGGCCTCGGTCGTAGTGACAGATCCATCGGACTTCAAACGATATCTTGGCATAAGTATGTGTTTTCATGTTCGAAAGAGAATGCACGGGCTATGCCGCCCCTCAGAGTGCTGAAAAATTCGCTTCGAGGAAAATCTCCGGATGGAAGTTCCGGAAATCCGACAAATAGAAAAAGGGGCTCCCAATTTGGGAGCCCCAACACAACACACAGTACTTACGAGCGTCTTTTAGGTTTAGGTTGGAGGAACTTTCGAGGAAGATCTGTTGGCATGATCAAATATTTTCTGTGAATCTTTGATCCAGCCGCGGGCCATTTCTTCGCTTCGGCAATCCGGAGAAGAGGGGTTCAGCGATTTCGCTGCGACTCCTAAAATGCCGACTAACGGAAGAAGGTCCATCATGTCATTTTTGAGTTCTTTCTTCTCTCGTCTGGCGTTTTCTTGCGCTGCCACAGCCATGGATTCAGCGTGCATTTGCCTTTGGGCTGCGAGCTGTCGATCTTGAGAGGCGCGCATACTTCCGTCAATTGAATCAGAAATTGACTGGAATCCATTGCTCCATCCGACGGATCCGCCTGATCCAAAGATCTGGGGCGCAGCGCCAGCCGTTGGTGAGTTTGCCGAAATTGAAGAGCTGCTACCTGATGAATTCGATGCTGGATTTGAGCATCCTGCAAGTATCAGTGATCCACCTAAGAAAAGATAATGAAGTGAGTATTTCATGACGCACTTCCTTTCTGAAATGGATTGAGCCTGAGGTCTTTGGTTGCTTGGCGCATGATGCTATTGATCTGTCGATCATCAAAGCCAAGTGCCGATGATGGAGTACATGATGCTGAATTTGCAGCAATCATTTGAGACTCATCCCGCATCGGAGTTGTCGCGGGCGCTTTTTCTTGTGCTGAACTCGGTACCGAATTGAGCTGCTGTTTGTCGTTTGAGGATTTCGACTTCAAGCCGCTGAAAAGTTTGTCGAATGAAAAGCCTCCATTCACACCGACTCCCGCCGATGCTGTTGAATTGCCCGTGGATTTTTTCAAGAAATACGCGGCTGTTCCGAGTGCTCCGACAAGAAGCAGTGTTGTCCAAAGGCCACTCTTCGATGTGGTTGTTGTTCCAACTCCCACTCCGACTCCGCCTCCCGCCGACGAATATGTTTCGTTGGCGCGATAGCCATATGAGCCTGAGCCGTTATAGTTGTTCGCGAATCCCGATGAAGCATATGCACCACCAGTGGCGGAGTTAAACGGCTGAATAGAGCTCTGGGCTCTGCTTGGCACAGTAACTCGATTGGCGTCGTTGTTGCCTCCACCGCAAGCGGCGAACAGGCTTGAAATAAGAATGTATGCGCACAACCGTGAGGCGTCGTGTCGCCTTAAATCGTTCATAAAATACCCCTACTTTCTCCGCTTCAATTGCAGCTCTTATCCTGCAACTGAAGACTTTTGAAACTCCACACTCCCTGTGAAAGTCTCGTTCTCTCGCGCCGGCAATATGCAAACTGTGTGCCAAGTGCTGATGGGCCTTTGGAGCATTGGGGCCAATACAGGTGAACTCTCTGAATTTACTATGCTTTTCTGATTTGATCGAATTTTGGCCGTCTGACTCTCATCTCTGAAATTGGGTAGGGCATACCTCAGATTGGGATAGCGATGTCGCGAATCTGTATTTTCAGGGTGAATCTTGGATAGTGCTTAGGGATTGCCATTGAGCAACTGCGCGACGAGTTTCACTTGCAGATTGGCCTGTGTGAGCACAGCGACCTGCACATCTTGAAGAATTTGATTTTTGACGAGCTCAGCCACCTCAGTGGCAAAGTCGACATCCATCGAAACGGAACGCGCTTCTTGCAGATTTTCACTCAAGAGCAAATTGCCCGCGACCGTCTCATCAAGGCGGCTGTGAATTGCCGCAAGACCAGCCTGGGTCGAGGCTAGCGTTGAGAGAGCAGAGTCAAGTACTGTGATGAGGTCTTCCGCTCGGGCTTGTGTGGTGACAGAGACTGTCGCAGGGACAGAGACCAAGGTTGAGTTTCCGAGTAAGATGCTCGTGGTATTGGCATCGGTATCAGCGGTAATAAGGTCAAGTACGCCGTCGCCATTCAGATCGCCTGTGGTCACCACTCTTGGACCAGCACCCGATCTCGTCGTTGTGCGAGCACCGAAGGTTCCGTTTCCATTTCCTAAAAACACGCTCGTGGTAGAGTCCGCTTGGTCTGCGGTAATGAGGTCAAGCCTTCCATCTCCATTCAGATCTGCCGTCGCTACAAAATAGGTGCCGCTACCCGAGGTAGTGTCAGTCTTGGCACCAAAGGTTCCGTTTCCGTTGCCCAAAGCGACACTCACGCTACTAGAGGTAAAGTTTGTAGTGATGAGGTCAAGCCTTCCATCTCCATTCAGATCGACGGCAGTAAGTGACGTCGGAAACAGGCCCGTGGCCGTGGTGGTGCGAGTGGCGAAAGTGCCGTTCCCATTTCCGAGAAAAATACTGGTCGTACTGTTACCTGCATCGGCGGTGATGAGATCAAGATTTCCATCTCCGTTGAGATCTTCCGCTATGACCGATCTTGGGTTGGCCCCTGTGGCCGTGGTAGTGCGAGTGGCGAAAGTGCCGTTCCCATTTCCGAGAAAAATACTGGTCGTATCACCAGAAACGTCAGCCGTTATGAGATCGAGTTTCCCGTCATTGTTCAAATCGGCAATCGAGACGTAGTAAGGATCCACGCCTGTTGGGCTGGTTGTCGATTGAGCAGCGAAAGTTCCGTTTCCATTTCCCAAAAAGATGCTGACTGAATTGCTGTCAAGATTCGAGACAACCAGATCGATTTCGCCATCGCCATTCAAATCTCCAGCTGCCGGAGTGTAGGGGGTCAAACCCGTGGTTAGAGTCGTTCGCGTGGCAAAGGTACCGTTTCCGTTACCTATAAAGATACTTGCGAGAGTTCCAGTACCAGAAGCCCCGTCCGCCGTGACGAGGTCGAGCTTCCCGTCGCCGTTTAAATCGACAGAAATGAGCCCGAAAGGGGTCGAACCCGTCGCGGTTGTAGTTCGGGCTTGGAACGTTCCCGTGCCCTCCGTTGTTCGTTGAACGAAGACACCGCTTGCAGCAGTGCTGTTAATTCCAAACTGCAGCTTATCTCCCTTACTTGCTCCCAACTGAATCGTCTTCAACGAAAAACTACCATCCAATAAATTCGTTCCATCAAAGCTCGTCTGCGTCGCGATTCGTTGATACTCCGCATACAACGACTCAAGCTCTTGAT
>JACCDG011020689.1_pt1 | contig 93667 bp, 66 predicted proteins | sample 7442471 | NCBI WGS metagenome assembly JACCDG01 (sample SAMN15323444, study PRJNA562643) | freshwater metagenome | isolation source: river surface water | place: USA:Blue River Watershed | collected 2017-08-17 | reverse complement strand
TCACGCGTTCCTCACCCGTTCGCCACTTTACTCATGATTACTCACTTTCTCGTTCGACTTGCATGTGTTAGGCGTGCCGCCAGCGTTCATTCTGAGCCAGGATCAAACTCTCCATATTAATTTTTTTAACAGAGACCTTTACCTTTCTCTTTATTTTCTTTTTTACTGGCTTTCCTTTCAAAGATCTCCCAAAGGCTTTCGCCTCCAGGTTGTTGCTCTTTCGCAACTTCATCCACCATTCTACACTTTCCTTTTTTTATTTCAACTCTTTTTTTCATTTATTTTTTAATTTTAAACTTCAAAGTCGTTCAACAATCAAAAAAGCTTATTAAATAAGTAAAAAAAATATTTTAAGTTTAAAAAAACAACGAGAATGCAAATGCAAAAAAAGATTTAGCGGTTTAAGGGATTGTCGCCTCAAAGACAACAATTTCGTCAGAAGGTGACGGGCGCTGTGTAATATCAAAAGCCTTAAGCCTCTTGAGATCCACGAAACCAACGCCTTTCAAGAATGCTTCAAACTCATCTTGTGAATATAGCCTGATAGCAAAATCCTCATACTCCCTCTCAACCACATCTGAACCATCAATCAATTCAAAAAGGCAGGCTACCCTTGCTATTGAATCAACAACAGGAAACGGCGTTGTTGTCATTCGTATCTTAAAGCCATCGCCTCGAAAAAGTTCGCCTCGACAAAAAGGTTCGTAATCGGGCGGTGTAGCAAAATTAGTCTCCATTTCAAAAACAGCCTTCGCACCTTTTTTCATCGATTTCTGCAACCGAAACAAACAACGCCTCGCTTCATCAAGATCTGTTATCAAGGCAAATGAGCCACTGGGAATAAAAACAAAATCATAAATTGGCTCCGAAGGCAGCAAGTCAAATCCTCCCAGCCAGACCTTTGCCTCAAGACCAAGATTATCTAATCGATCGCTAAGTTCTTTCATCATGAACTCGCTAATATCAAAACCATGAACTTCATAACCAAGCTGCAAATAAGGAATTAAAAAACGACCCGAGCCACACATAGGTTCCAAAACAGGCCCACAAGACTTTTTTATGTATTCTAAAAAAAAAACATACTCTTCTCGTGGCGGATGAGGATTTAAAAGGTCATACCACTGAGAAGACAATTTTTTGTACATAATAAATTTTATTTAGCTGGGGTAGAAACACAAACCGCTTTACATGAACATGAAGGATTTGCTAGCTCCAACTGAGCTTTTTTAAACAGAAAAAATAAACCAGAAATCAATATTATAAAAACAAATCCCTTTATTACGGGACCAAAAAAAGGATGCTCTATTAAAAATACTCTCCTCTTTCTATCACTTCCGTCAGGAAATTTTTCATAAACTTCATAACTTAATCTGGCAATAACATTGAAGCAGAGCGCAACAACAACGACAACAAAACACATGTAGATAAGCATAATATAAATTTTTGGCTGTTTGACGTATTATAACATCAACATTTAGAGTGTCAAAAACAAAAGGGCCGAAATATCGGCCCTAAATTGCGGACTATTCTACGCCTAATCCTAATCTTTCATTTATTGAAGCAAGATAGAGAGTCAATGCTTCTTTTTTCTTAATCAATACCGGAATTTGACGCATGCCTTTAAGGATTGATGAACGAATAAACACAGGCCTTCCTTTGGAGTCGACTTCACAGAATTGCTCCGGAGACCGCGCCACAAGCTTAGCATACCAAGCAGACTCTTGCTCTTTTCGATCTTGCAACGAACGATTGTAACGCGCAATCAATTCTTCTACTGAATTTATCAATGATTTAAAATCATCGCTTTCTAAAACAGGATTGTTTAATGGCTGAGCCTCTGCGCTCTTTTGGTCACTTAATAACCAGTTAAAAAGCATTTCAGCGGAAAAGTCCTGGCCCGACTTCAAAAAGTCAGAAAATTCCCTGCACACAGATTCATAATAACAAAGTGCGGCTTCAGGTGACAGTAGCTCATCGCTTGACAATAAGCCAAGTAGCTCAAAAACCTCTGTTCTTTTTAACAAAAAGTCTTCAAATAAACTTAAAACTGAATCAATCAATTCATCGGCAATTTTTTCGTCAAAATTGCTTCTAGCAGCACAAGTTTCATCTATCTCTTTTTGATACTTGGCCTGACGCCTGTTTATTAATGCATCAATCTTCGCAATTTTCTTTTCGGTTTTAAGCTTTTCATCTTCAAGCCAAACCAAATCTCTGTGCTTGTTTAAAGCAGACCCAACGTTATAAACCCCTTGAGAAAAATGCTCAAAGTGCTCAGACGCCCTTTCTAAATTTTTAAAAGTTCTCCCATTAAAAAAATTTTCTACCAGGCCAGTAAACTTTTTATCTAAAACCTTAGCCCAACGAAGGCCCTTGTTAGAAGCTTCTATACCTTCTTTGCTCTCTAATAAGCCGAACGAAGCAACTGCAACTAAAACAACATATTTATTTATCATTATGTAAATCTTATAAACAAATCCCCTTCATCATAAGCTGGCTATAAAAAAATACTTCTTGCGACCAAAAAGAACTTTTTATGTGATTTTAATAAAAAATATCGATGAACAAGATTTCAAATAGAAGGAAACAAGGCTTTATCTTTAATAAAAAAAGAGGCGCGCAAGAACGCGCCTCAGCTCTTTAAACAAAATCCAATCGATTTTTCAAATTACGATATCCCCAAAAGCCAAAAATCGCAGTCATCAAGAACAACACGGGCAAGCAAATCCAAGGAGAAATAAAGCCAGCCTGCCCCATCATAGCAGATCTTACGCTCTCCGTTGCATAAGTATAAGGGCTTAGTAAAACAAAAAACCCTAGCGCCTTAGAAATAGCATAAGCGCTCTGCCATGAAAACTGAAAGCATCCAAAGTGCCACATTGGGAATAAAATGCGCATCATTATATTTTCAACATGCCCCATCGACGGAATGATGCTTGTAAGAAATAAGGTAAAAAATGAAAAAAACAAGCCACTGCAAAAAATGGAAATCATTAAAAGAGGCCAGTTAAATTCAGAAAATAATACCCCATTCAAAAGGACTAGTTTTACAAGAGGAACAACCAATAAACTCAAAAACATCATATTAATAAAGAAAAAAGTGGCATGCTTCAAATACAGCAGCCAACTTGGAATTGGTAGCGTTAATTGATAAGAAATGTGCCTAACTCCTTCTAAATCATTTATAAATAAAAACGTTTGAGCATAAAGTTCAAACCAAGAAACAGAAACGATCAAAGAACCCGCTTGAAAAAGACCAAATGAAGAACTAACTCCCTGAGACTGCAATACATAACCCGTCACTATCAGCGTTGCAACCACCCAAATTGCACAATTAATAAATTTGTCTTTAATTGTTTTTTTAAACAGATACAAATCTGTTTTTAATAAGTTCCAAAAAATAGCAAACATTATTCTTCCTCTTTTTTTGTTAATTCAATAAAAATATTTTCCAAACTTGCGTCATTATGCTTATTTTTTAAATTTTGCGGGGTATCAATAAGCATAATTTTACCTTTATCCAAAACACACACTCGGTCAGACAAATAATCGGCCTCATCCAAGTAGTGAGTTGTAAGCAAAACTGTTTTTTTAAGTTTTTTAATCATATCCCACAGCGCTCGGCGGACCGATGGATCAAGCGCTACTGTTGGTTCATCCAAAATGATAATTTCAGCATCATGCATAAGCGCTCTGGCTATCATAACCCGCTGCTTGTAGCCACCAGAGAGCTTGTCTACTTCAAACTTTCGATACTTTTTGAGCTCAAATTTTTCAAGAAACTCCTCAACTTTGTTTAGAGCAGCGGCTGCATCGACACCATAATAAATCGCATCAAAATACAAATTTTCCTCAACCGTCAAAAGAGGATTTAAATTTGGCTTTTGTGGGCAATAACCCAACTTGCTTCTAAAACCACCAACATCCTCATAAACCGACCGCCCGCGAAACAAAACATCTCCAGACGTGGGCCTAAGCAATGTTGCAATGATTGACGAAAGAGTCGTTTTTCCAGACCCGTTAACCCCAAGCAAACTTAAAACTTCACCTTCGTAAACTTCTAAAGAAACATCATCAAGCGATAAAAAATCATTACCTTTGTAACGCTTGGTTATTTTATCTATGACTAAAAAAGACATAAATCACCTTATAAAAAATAAAAATAAATTTGTGTATAAAAAAATAATTACCCGCAAAAACAGGCAAAAAAATAGATGGCTAAAGCAGCCAAAAGAACTTTAAAGAATCGAAGGTCTTAACAACACATCTTAATGATTAAAAAAACAACTTCTGGGTGCTTTTAGCTTGACAGCAACCTGTTTGCAAAAACCAATACTTTCATGAACCGAACTCTTTCGTAAATTATAACCCTTAAAAAATAATATATAAACACAGTTATTGCAAGAGTCTAGACTAAAGCCAACTTACCTTTTATGACCAAAAACGATTTTTTCATCACATCGCAGTAAGAAAAAAGGTTCTCTGCAACCTGATCTGCCACTTCTTCTTGATAAATATGAGAGGTTAAATTTCGATCCTTCAGCATACTCAACCACACAGACTCGTCATTTATTAAGTCAACTTGATAAGCTTTGGAAAAAACATCTCGTGGAGCCCTAGGCGAAAACCCTTCCACCACCAAAACATCTCTTAATACCTTATAATATAACTCAATTGCAAACTCAAAACGCTGAATAGCGGCATCCCGCAAGATTACATTTCCCCGTTCAGCTTTAAAGGCTTTCAAAACCTCTTCAAATCTAAATATCGCTGATTGAAGCATTAGGCCTCGGTTTTTATATTCTCTTTCCATTAGAACCATCCTTACAAGGAGACGTTAAAATTTTTTTAATAAAATCGCAAAATGACAACTTCATAACAAAAAAACGTAACCTTAGCTAGGCTAGCAAAAAATGTAACTATGGACAACTTGGCTTAGAAAAAGCACATTTTTTAACATTATTTTTGTTGATAATCTCAATCGCTTCATGATCTGAAAGCCAAACTCTATCAGCAAACAACGTCGACAGCTGAAGCGAAGCAATATTTTTGTTAAAACCAAGAGGCAAAGCTTCTGCAATTTTGGTAAACCAAACCCCTACAAAATCAATTCCATATTCCCTTGCAAACCGAGCGACGGACTTTACATTATCTTTACGATCATCAATAAATATTATTTTTTTTGGGGAAAGATTTTTTCTTTTTAAAAACGATCCCAAAACAGCACCTTTTTGCTGAGGATAGCTAAATAAAACTCCGTCTTTAAATTCAGGGCAAGCATCTGACCCCGGAGTCACAAATTCCTCTAAAACAAAAGCTTCTTCTTGCAACCATGATCGCTCGAAAAAATAGCCAAAGCTCTTTAGCTCATCAAGCCGCCACTCACGCAGAGATGGAATAACCCCAAACGTTTTTGTGTAGCAGCAGGTTAGGCCCAAAACAGAAATATTTTTATTTTGTAATTCAGACAACAAAGAACACATGCGATAATCGACGTGGTCAGTTTTTCGCTGAGAATAAATAATGCTGTAAATAAAACTCGTATTTTTTTCGTCAAACTCTGATCGTATTTTTTTATAAAGATATTTTTTAAAGTTCAGCAACAGATCCACGCCGCTTTTTAACAAAACATCATCTATGTCGAATACTATTAAGGTATCACGATTGGCAGACAACAAAAGCGGTTCCAAATGCTCGAATGAAGGAATTTTTAAAACCTTAATCACTATCTTCACTCTTTGCTTTCAAATTCAACATCAATGACCGAATCGGAATTAGCTTTTCTAGCACAGGTTTTTTTGAATTTAAAGGAAAATAGGCACATGCCTAAAGCTGCTAACAAAATAAAGAAAAGTAGATGTTTTAAAAGACTAAAAAAAACATATCCCATTGCAAAAAAGAGAACAACAGCTACCAAGTTTATCCCTAAAAAACGATAGCTCAAATATATATAAAAAACGAAAAAACTCAAATTCACAGCCGCGCTTGATCTTCACCGCCGGATTGCAAATCATTGTTCATCGGCAAAACCGAAGCGCCTTGATGAATTATTTTTGAAGACAACTTATAAACCCCAAATCCATCTTTGCACTCCGATAGATAACGCTTTAAATCCCTTAAAAAAGCAGACAAAGATGAGGCTGAGCTTATAAATGCAAATAAGTAGCTATTTACCATGGCAAAATCCTCAATCAATACCACGCCGCACGAGGCAAGCCATGCGCCATAGGAAATCGTTGCAAAAAGACCCAAACCCAAAACAAGGCTTTGCAGAGATCGAAAATAATCTAAAGAGTAAAAATACCTTGACTCAAGAGCCTCTTGTTTATCTAGATCACTCGCCGCGACATAATTAATAAAAGATTCTTTATCAAAATTGTCAATAACAGTGTTCCTGGCTAACGCACCAGACACTTTTATTGAAATAAATTTTAAAGACCCAGAAAGCCTATCTTCTTGCTCAACAAGCCGCTGAGAACATCTCCAAACCACGATCACATAAACAAAAAAAACAAAGAAGAACAATCCACCAAGCCTCCACCCGCAATGACCGACCATAAACAATGAAGCAATTGCTGTTTCAAAAAAAATTGGCATCATGGAAAAAATTGTAATCGAAAAAATAAATGGTATTGCGTGCTGCATTTTTAAAACTGAAATAACCGCAGCGTTTAAAGAAACCCCTCCGTCAAGAACAAATCTTGCATCAAACAATTTTGCTATTAAATTCTGAGATATTTTGCGGCCAATTTTTACAAACATTTTTGAAGCAAGTATGTTTCTTAAACATGAAATAAGCTGCCCGGCAGTCCAAGTAAATGCATAAACAAAAATCCAATATAAAAGATGAAAAGAAGATAAAGACCTATGGAGCCTAACGGCGATTAAAACCTTTTTAAAAAGAAATGGAATATTTGCATTGAATGTCACAGTCAAAAACACAACGAAAGCCGATGCTACCAACCACCCCAAGGTGCTCTTTTCTCCCCTAAGGCCTCTCAAATTTCTAATCAAAAAAAAGTAAATCTTCATCAAACCCAAGGAGCCCCTTTTAACTAGAAAAAATTTCTATCCTCAAAGGTACACTCTGCCTAAAAATGAGTCAAACTAAGCTTTTGGGGTCTGGTTCAAAACCTGTTTTACGGCAGAAACTATAAGCTCAGGCTGCCACAAAACGATCTCATGATCGCTGTTTTTTGCAAAAACTTGAGCACTCTTATTCGACAACACAAGCAATCGGCCCTGCACAGCCCTCCACTCAGTCCAATAAGCTTCATTGCTTTGGATCTTATTATCAGCCGTAACAATCACTAATGGCTTATCCTCAAGTTTGTTTCTCAAAAGCTTCAACTCCACAACAGATGGCTCCATACCCAAAACCTCAAGCTCTCTTGCGCAAATTTCGTTATAAAAAAACTCACTCAAACCCATAAGTTTTATTATTCGAAAGGAAAATGTCTCTTTAATTTTATTGTTTAAAACTAATTTGGCGACCTTTGAAAGCTTATCCTTCACAAAATGATGCAATCCAAAAAAAGTTAAGGTTTTCAACAGTCTAATACCCCTAAGCCAGTCATCAAGAATGCCATATTCTAATGAATAATTCATAAACTCCGTCATCGGATCAACCAAAACAATCCCAACAACCATTCGAGAATAAATTGAAGCAAAAACTCGAGCATACAAACCACCAAGCGAATGTCCAACTAAGATTATATTTTTGTCTATAGACAGCTCTTTCAAAAAAACCTTGAGTTCCGCCGCAACGTTGATTGCAGTCTTAGGAGAATTCGTCCAATCGCTCCAACCAAGACCAGCCCTGTCATAAGTTATTATTCTTGCGAATTTTGAAACAGAGTCTTGTAATGAAATCCAGGGCAGAAGGTTGCATCCACAACCAGAAATAACAACGACAACAGGCTCCTCGTTATCAGAAACCCCCTTGTCTATGTAATGTATTTTTTTATTATTAACATAAACAAATGACCCGGGACTTGGATTTTTTATATCGCTAATTTTTTTCGATATAAAATTAATCAGTGGGGCTACAAATAGAAAAGCCCCACAACAATAAAAGATTACCCTAATTAAAAACACAGTTGTTTATTAAGACATTTTTTTAATCAATTTGCTCATTTGAGACTCGACATCTTTTTTAGTCATTGACTGCTGAAGCTTATTCTCCAAATGATCTATTACAGCTTTTTTTTCTTCCTGTACCGAGCTGGTCAAACTGGAAATAGAATTGTGAACAATCTTATGCTTTTGATCTAACTCGTTTTTTAAATCACTAGTTTTAGAGTCTAAATTTTTAAAATCTGTAGAGATATTTTTTGCAAAGTCAACCCCTGTCTGAAATTTGGAGTTTATATCCGCAACCATAGAATCTTTTTCTTGCTTAAGCCGAGCAACATCTTGAATAACCTGCGCACCCTTGGACTGGATATCGCCTATTTTTAGTGAAACATCGTTTAACTTAGTAAAACTTGCATCGTGCTTTTCTTCTAAATTTTTAAGCTGAGAAGTTGTTTGCAAAAAAAGATCTTTGCTTTTACCAAGATCTACAACTGATGTTTTAATTTCAGCCGTATTTGACTCAAGCTTTTTTACATTTTCTTGAATCTTTTTTTCGAATTCTTTCGAAGCAAGCTTTGAATCTTCATGCTGCTTTTTTATTAAATCGATCGACTCGTCCTTAGATTTTAGGCTTGCGTCCAAGCTTGCAACCTCAGAAGACAGCCTATCTTTCTCGCGAACAACTTTTTCAAGTTCTTGATTAGACTTCTTAATTTCAACAGTTAAATCATCAATTTTTTTACCCAATGCTAAATTCTCGGTATTAGCCTTAGTTTGAGATAAATTTAAATCATTAGAAATAATCTTTTCTCTAATCGAAATAAACTTTTCTTCAAGCTTTTCTTTTTTCTTAAGCAGAGACTCTATTTCTTTATTTTTGCTTGAAAGCTCACCAAAAATGCGCTTAAGATCAGCCTTTATTTGATTTTTTACAGCAACTGTTTCACCCAAATCTTTTTTAAACTTTGCCATTTTCGCTTCAGCACTATCTTTCAATCTAATTGCGTGACTCAACTGGACCTGTAAATCCAAATTATCGCTATGCCGCTTGGACAAAGTGGACATCATTTCTTTATTTTTTCCTTCAGCATTTTCAAGGCTAGATTGAACTTTTTTCATTTTGCCCAACAACACTTGATGATCTATCTTAGTTTGCTCAAGAGCATACAAATGCTTCTTTAGCTCTCGACTAATATCGTCGTTCTCGCGCTCCTTAACCTTGATTGAACCTTCTAGATCGACAACTTTTTTATTTGCTACAGCAACTTCAGTTTCTAGCTGCTTAGCTTTCAATGCAGCAGAAGCTTTTTCTTCATTTGCTTTTTTAAGATCAGCCTCATTTGATTTCAAAGACATTTCTGCCTGCGATAATTTAGCTTGAATTTCTGCGGCCTCTTTCTTTGAGGAAGCTAAATCATCAGAAGTTTTTTCAACCTTTTTTAAAAACTCAAGCTTTTCGTCATTAGACGCTTTTAACTTTTGCTCTACACTAGCAAGCTCTGCTTTAAGCGCAGCAACTTCAGCATTAAATCGCTCTTGCTTCGTCGCAATCTCCCCTGCAAGGGACTCTTTTTCTAGCTTAGACTGCGCTGATTGAGAAGCGTATTCATTTTTTTTCGACTTCTCTTTTTCTAGCGAAGTTTTTACAGCATTTAACTCAGACTGGGTGGACTGAAAATCCTTAAGCTTTCCACTCAAGGACACCACCTCTGATTCCAAATCCAATATTTTTTGAATCTTTTCTTCAACCTTAGCTCTTTGCGCATCCAACTTAGGATTGAACGCAGCAGCAACTGGGGCCTTAGAAACATCTTGTTTTTGATGCGCAAGCAACGATTCAAGAACAACGTCTTCTATCAAATTTTGGCAAACATCATCACTTAAAACAATTTTTTCAGGGCTGCTTGGAACAGCCATATCTGCAACCTTATCATAAATTCTAAACAACAAGTTACATCTCAACTTATCGACTTCATCGGGGCTTAATTTAACTTTTGCTTTTTCAATAGAAAAATCTAATTTTGCAACACACTTCTTGTAAGAATCGGCTAAAGAGCCCATTAACGCATACTGAGTTTGAATAACCTTATGATGCTCATCGCCCACGGATTTAACCATCATCATTGATGAGGCAAATTCTTTAGCTTGAGAATCAAAGCCTTGAGTAAACTTTTCTAAATCGGTGTCATTCTTTAAACCTTCACTAACAACTTCTTTTACAAGTCCATAGTTGCGATTGTGTTCCGCGGTTGTTGTAAACTTCCAGTCTGCAGAAATCGTTAAATCTGGTTCTGCTAATTGCAGATCGGAACTTACAATAGTTGGCGTCTCAACCGGTAAAGCAGGCGAAGGTGAGTTAATCGCAGACAGATCAAACACCTCAGCGGGCGAAGGAACCTCTAAATCAGGTGATGCTAAAACAGGTGTTGCTTCGGCAACTTTATTAAAGGGCACGGAGAAATCTTCTTCGCTTTCAACAGCACTTTTCCTAAAACCGCTCTTTTCTTTTTTAGGTTTAACTCTAGAAAATGCAGGGGTTGCAAATCCGATCAAAAAACCAACTAATAAAAATCTTAAAAAAATCTTCATAAAACAAATTCCTTTGGCGACCAACACAAAAAGGTCATGCTCGCAATTTGTAAACCAATATAAGGCATATTTGTAATATTTTGTACTTTTTTATGGCTAATCGAAAAGGTAACTAGTCAAAACCTCTACAACTTTTAAAAAGATAAAAAAATCGCTATTATTAATTAAAACGCACTGTTTCTTTAAGCCAAACACAGGTTTATTGAACTATGCAGCCAGCAAGGGATAAATTTAATGGCAAAAGAACCTATCGCAGCAATGTCTATGAAAAAAAAAGGTCTCCTTCTTCTTGGTTTTTTAATCTTTTGCAGCGCGACATACTATTCATTTCAAAAAACTACGCTCTCAAGAATCGCACCAAACCCAATAACCAAATCAACCAAAGAAAATGCTGTTTGGCTAAACGTTTTTGTTCATGGAACCGTGGGATCTTCTTTTTCTCTGTTAAACCTAAAAAAAGTTGCAAAAGATGAAATAAAAGGAACTCGTTATAAAAAAATTGTATCCAGCACAAGATCTCAAAAGGGATTTTGGCAAGACCAGCCAATCCTTAGCATCGGATTAGAACAAATAAACCCAACTTTTAATACTTCAATTTTGGATTCGGACGATTATTATCTTGCAGCGTACCCAATCATATCAGCATTTGAGGCTATGCAAATACAATCTGGCGACAAGAATAAGGATACAGACCACCTCTACTATTTATACGGATGGAGCGGCTTATTAAGTCAAGAAGCCAGAAGGAAAGAGGGAATAAGGCTATATAATGCCTTGAATCAAAAAGTTTTTGAGTTAACTCGCCAAGGATATAGCGCAGATAAAATAAAAGTACGGATTTTAACTCACAGCCACGGAGGCAACGTCTGTTTAAATATGGCCGGCGCGTATCATTCTCTAAATGATAAAACTTTCTATGATCAATTTTCGATAGGCGAATCTATTAAATCAAAGTTTGAACAAATTATCAGCAACCTACCGGCAAGAGCATATGCTGAAACAAAAAAAAACCCTGCCGAAAAATACGATTATCCGCCAAAAAGAATTTTCCAAATTGACGAGTTAATCTGCTTAGGAACACCAATTCAGAAAGAAACTGTCATCTTCTTTAAGTCACCGCTATTTAAAAAGAAAATCAACCTTTACTCAGAAGGAGATGTCGTTCAAACGTCAGATTTTGTATCAACAGAACACAAAACAAGCTATCGCAAAGCGAGCAGATACGAAGTTTCGGACAGTAATTTATTCGAAATAAAAATAAGCATAAAAGACTTTGTATCGCAAAAAATTGAAACCGAAAACAAAACACCAAGCAAGCAAGCATTAGGGCTTGTCAAATACGTTCAATCTAAATTCACAAAAACATTTCCCGATATCAACCCGAACGAAGTCGCGGGTGAAAAAGTATCAAACGACGAATCGCCCGCAGGGTTTGTAGACTTATTTTTTGGCCTAAAAAACACTTCCAGAAAGAGCTCTAATCCAACACACAAAGAGCTTTGGTTTTTTGTTCCACCAGAAAGCAAAGATGCGTTTAATTTCCTAAGGCCAATCCCAGTCTTTTGTTTCTATCCTTTTGTCGATAGCATTATCAACGAAAAAAATCTTAGCGGCGGACATTACGACTTGATTATGGAGCAAGGTGAAGCTTCAGACTTAGCTATAAAATTAAAATCTGAAGCAAAAGACGTGATCGAAGGCGAACACTTCGTCAAAACCTCAACTATCCTTGGGCTAAAAGAAAAATTAGCGCCTTGGACTACCCCTAAAGAAATTACAGCGCCAGGAACCGCAGAAGAAAAATTTGCAATAAAACTCAGAAGAGCTGGAAACAAGGTTAATCTGTAACCTGCAAAATTATTCTAATGCGCTTAAGGCATCTTGAGCTTCCTTCAAGTCTTTTTCAAGCTGCCTTAATTTTTTTAAAGCACTATTAAACTCGTCTGAGCCATATTCAAAGTCAGCAAATGAATGGTTAACCTGATCTAATTGTTTTTCTATTTTTAAAACTCGATCTATTGCTAACTTAAGTTCCCTATCAGCGCTTCCAGAATTGGATTTAGACGCGGGAGTTGTCGCAGATTTGGATTGAGATACAGAAGCCTTGGACGAGTCTGCCGAAGATTTTACAAACTGTTTTTGATACACAAAAGAATCATAGTTTCCGCTGTAAGAATAAGCTCCGTCACGCGTTAACTCAACAACATTAGTTGCAAGCTCATTAATAAAATCTCTGTCGTGAGAAACAAAAATCACAGTACCCGTAAAATCTTTCAAGGCATTTAGCAAAATTTCTTTGGACGGAATATCCAAGTGGTTAGTTGGCTCATCAAGTAGCAATAAATTAGCATTTTGCAGTAAAACGCTCACTATGCCAACCCTGTTTTTTTCTCCCCCGCTAAGAACTCCAACTTTTTTATTGACAGCTTCGCCGCTAAACATAAACGCGCCAAGGAAGGAACGTATCATTTGCTCTGAGGCCCTTGGGCAATTTGTGCGAATGTTATCGATCACAGAGGCCTTCAAATTTAAAGCCTTATTTTGATCCTGGTTAAAAATAGAATGTGTTACGTTGTACCCAAAAGTTACAGAGCCTTTTTGAAGAGGCAATACTCCAGCGATCAAGTTAAACAAAGTCGTTTTTCCAACCCCGTTAGGAGCAACAATTGCAACTTTTTGACCTCGTTCAACTTCAACAGAAACATCTTTAAAAATAAGTTTATCGCCAAAAGCCTGACTAACATGTTCAACTTTGACAACCAATTTCCCTGATTGCTGAACTTGAGGAAAGCTGAAGTTAACAGTTTTAGGAGCAGGAGGCACTTCTATAAGCTCAACTTTGTCTAAAGCCTTTTGCATACTTCTTGCTGTTGAGGCCTTGCTAGCACTAGCTTTAAATCGCGCAATTGTAAATTTTTTCTTTTCTATTTCCTTTTGCTGCTGAACATATGCCAACTCCAAAAGCTTTAAGTTATGTTCTTTTTGAACCAAGTGGTCAGAATAATTCCCTGTATACCAGGTGCCATTTCCTCGCTCAAGCTCGAATATTTTGTCACATAATTCGTCAAGAAAGTACTTTTCGTGGCAAATAATCATAAATCCAAACTTAGAAGCCTTTAAAAAATCTAAAAACCATTCTTTAGCTATAAGATCCAAGTGGTTAGTTGGTTCATCAAACAAATAAAAATCTGCGTCCATGAGGAGCAATTTTGCTAAAACAATTCTCATCTTCCAGCCCACACTCAGGCTGCTGACAGGCTCATTTAATTGTTGAGCAGAAAACCCTAGCCCCATTAATATTTTTTTTGTATTAGCTTTTAAAATCTCTGGAGATAAATCACCAAGCTCCTGCTGAAGCTGATGGTACTTATCTGACAAGTCAGCGTTGAAAGAAACTTTTAATTCAGATTCTATGGCCTCAACCTGAGTCTGCAAAAGAGCAACTCGCTCAAATACCGAAAACGTTTCATCTAAAATAGAAAGACTAGATTCTAGAACAACTTCCTGCGGCATATAAGCAAGTTTTTTTCCACTATGCAACGAGACTGTTCCACAATTCAAAACAGATTGATCTATTATAGATTTCAGCAAGGTTGTCTTTCCAGATCCATTACGACCCACAAGCCCAATTCTATCTTTTTGATTAATAAGAAACGAAATATTATTAAAAATAACCTGAGAACCAAAGGATAGGCTTAATTTAGTGGCCTGTATCATGAAAAAACCTTCAAGAAAAATAAATATTGAAGCAACCTTGCCCGCTATCAAAAATAAGTTTAGCCCGGCAAGAAGCACAAAACGCGCATCACATAAATAAAATTACACAATCATAATAACACTGTCAATCGAGTACAAGGTTTTTAACAAATAAGCACTTTACAAAGAAATTTTTTAATTTTAGAATTCGGCGAATAAAAAAAACAAAGTACATGAACCTGAGCATCAAAGCGACCATTTTCTCCTTGCTCATCATTTTTACTTCATCAAACAATAACCCATTCAGCAACACATCATCGTTGCACAACTTAAGCGCGGAATTGCATGCAATTCAAGATGCCACAGAGCAGATGATAAAAAAGCATAAAACATTTTCTGTTGAGATTCCGCCAGACTTAGATATGATGGCGCATCCAAAAGTTTTGGCTGAAAAAATTAACTTCGTGGAGCAACACAGGGACTTTACAATAAGCGTAAAACCCGACCAGCCCAGAACAACTTTTTCAACACCATATTCTAGCAATGAACCATTAATTCGTACCGATGGCCAAGTAAGCCTCGACCGCAATTCAGCATTATTGCTCACAGGAGTTGCAACAACAGCTGCATTAGCAAATAAAGTAGCAGGATCTTCACTGTTTTTTGCGACAGCGTCTAAAACTTCTGTCGGTCTTGGCGCGACGCTGGCCACAAACCCAGTCTTAACAGCTGTAGGACTTGTGGCATTATCGTTGTATGGTTTTTATAAATTTTTTACCAACCCGTATAAAAACGATGAAACAGAAAATCAACGCCAGCGCGAGCAGCAAGAAGAGGCCGCAAGAGCAGAAAGAACCGCGCAAATAGCCAGAGAACAAGCATTACACAATCGCTTTCTTGAATCACAAAAGCCAGATTTTTCACGCCCCATGCACTCAATCAAGGTTCACACCTACGAAGAAGATCCGCTGCGCACATGGTTCTCGCTTGATGCTGTGCAGGACGACAAAGATTACTACTCAGACTGGGTCAAAATAGACCTTGAAAAACAATCACTGCAAATTTACGACAAAAATTTAAATCCAAAAAAAGAATTTGCGCTATCTGACATCATCCCAGACGAAGAAGAGTCCGAGAAATCAAACCAGAAACCTCACCCAAAAGAACAAGTAACGACTGTAGCAGCAGGAGGCATGCCCCCAAAAAAACCTAACGATGATGATGACGAAGATGATGATGATGAAGATAAAAAATCTGAAAAAAACAAAAAAGATGATAAAAGAAATGAATCCAAAGAGGACAAAGATTGCTCTGGCGAATGCAACAACAAAAACTGTGAAAATAAACAAAAAGAAAATAATAAATTAAAAGATGAGATCAGTCGGTTAAAGGACGAAAATAATAAATGCAATTCAAAAATTATTAAATTACAAGAGCGGCTTATTAATCAATTAAATAAGGATGGTTCATGGTCTATCGGACAAACAGCCAAGTTTGCGCTTGAGGTTATTAGTTCAATATTAGGCTTAGTTGCAGTAATTATTGGAATAAAGCTAAACTCTCTTCAGATAGATGAACTGTCGCAAAAGACTTGTGTTGAAATAACAAGTTCTATCTCTAGTAATCCAAGGCCAACCAATTTACTCACGAAAAACAATTAGGATAAAAATGCCAGCATCAATTTTATTCTTGCTTACTTCGATTATTCTTATAATGATAACAACTTCTTCTGACTGCTATACAAGCTTACCAAATCCATTACAAGTTCAACTTATAACTAAGCTTGGAAGCTTCAATCTTTTTTTAACAGTATTTTCAATGATTTGTATTGCGGAAAGATTTGTGGATATTTTTATAAACAATATAGATAGTATAATAAGTAAAAATATCCTCTCTTTAAATACTTCCATCGTTTCTTTTTTAGGCATAGTATTTGGAATAGGGGTGAATCACTTTTCAGAATCTTTAATTTTCCAAAAACTCCCCCTTGTGGAAGGATTTGGAATGCTTTCCATGTTCGCGAGCCTTGCCGTTATCTTGTTTGCTTTTAAAAAATCTCCGCTTGGCCTAAAGTTTTTATTAGCAGTATTTTTTATTTGTACAAGCGGGTATTCAGCGTTTTATATTTTTCAAAATAGCTCAATATATTTATCTTTATTTAACTTTAAAGTTAATAAAATTATTTACTATGTTTTTGCTTCAACCTGGCCAAACAAACCATTTGCTTTCAAAAATATATTTAATGAATTAAGCGGAGATAATGCTTTAAATCGAGAGTTATTGTCTCAAAAGCCAAAGGCTTCAACTCAATGCAAATGCTAAATATTAGAAATCGCTCAAGGACGATAAAAAGTTTGCTTTACAAAGAACTTTTTTAATTTTAAAATTCGGCGAATGACAAAACCAAAACTTATGGATAACAAAACTGTAAAAAACAACTCAACTGAATTAACTAGCAGTGAGGCGATCGTTCTTGCTCAAGTATTCGGCCTTTTATTCCTTGTTTTAGTCAGTAAAATTTATTTTTCTTTTGTTGAAAACTATTCAAGCCTAGCATATTTTGTCTTTTTACCCATTGGCGCGCTTTCCTTAATTTGTGCAAAATGGATTTCAAGCTCTTACATAGAAAAAAAACTCGCAGGAATTTTTGTATCAAGCCTGCTTTTCGTATCTGTTTTTATTGGTTACATCGCTTACGCTTGCAGTTCATGCGAGTGGTTTTACTCAAACAATAAACTTGTTGCTGTTGGCGCAGTGCTATTTTTCAATCATGCAGCGATTATAAACTATGTGGTCAAAAGAGCTCCATTTGGGGTCTCGATATTGCTTTATCTACTAACTCTTTATGTGAATATCGAGTGCATTTTTTATTTTTTAAACCCAAATATCTGCAAAAACCCTTTCAACTGGTTCCACGTTCTCTGGGTTATGTATGTCCACCTATCCTCATGGCCCATGGAAGAACCCTCGCTTGCAAGAATAGAAGCTGAAGTTTCGGGCGAAAATGCTATGCGACGAAAATAGGCTGTTTACTAAAATAAATATTAAAGCTACTATAAAAATTGCAGGGAGACGGGACAAGCGCTCGAAAGAGAGGAAAGTCTGGACTCCAAACAGAATGGATGCCTGGTGTAAACCAGGGAGGAGTAATCCTACGGAAAGTGCCACAGAAAATAAACCGCCAGAAATGGTAAGGGTGAAACAGTGCGGTAAGAGCGCACGCTTAGAGTAGCAATACTTCTTCGAGGCAAACCCCATCCGGAGCAAGACAAAGAAGTGCGTACGAATCTTCTGTTTTCACATTACGCACGGGTATGTCGCTAAGAGAAATGCTTGTTGCCTTAACCGGTACAGAATCCAGCTTACAAGTCGCCCTGCATAAATAGTTTTCATTGACTCTAAATATCAAATTTGGCACCATAATCCCAATAAGCAAAAAAAAATTAATGTTCCACTTTGCAAGGATTATCGCGCTCTCATCTGTAATTCAACTGCTCGCTCATCCAAAATTAAAACCTATAACAAATCAAGACCCTCAAGTCGAGATCGATCCGGCACAACACCCTCAAGACCACTGCGCAAATTTAATAAAAGAACTAAATAGCAAACAAAGCAACAACGAACTAAAACTAGAAATACGAAGCATCATCACAAGGCTTATTGTTTTCAATAATCAGCTCGATAAAACAACTGACGAATTCTACGAAAACTTCACTCTCGACCTAAAAAAAACAATTGAAAACCCCATAAATCAGTTAGATTTAAGCCCCGATTCAAAAATTATGCTAATAGCAGAAGCGCACATTCTGCTTGACGCAATAAACCTTTTCTGTAAAAAAAAATCCCAAGATTTAAATATTTCACTACACACATCTTTCAAAGAAACGGCAAATATGCTGCTAATGATAAACATTTTTGCTAAAACTTATAAAATGACTGATCCTAAACAATTTGAATCTGATGGAAAGTCTCTATTAAAACAAGCGCTCATCGAGCAAATTAAACTAACGTCTCAAAAAATAGGCATTTCTTTGGAAATAGGAATAAAGACCCTTGAAAAGATAGTTTTAATTTTCTATAGAAGTTTTGACAAAAACACAACAACGCTCCTCGATGAGGCTTTTAAATATCTAAAAACTCCCAAGACTTACCCGAACCGCTAGCTTCGGATTTTATCCAGGCTGCGATAAAAAATAGCTTGTTTAATTGAAGTCTCATCGATTTCATCTATGCCATTCATATCAGCAATCGTTCGGGCTATTTTAAGAACCTTATGGTAAGCTCGCGCGCTGAGATTGAATTTTTCAAAATACATCTGCAGGCATGATTCAGCCTTCGGGCTAAGCTTGCAAAAATCTTTAATTTTATCTGAAGGAATTTGGCTATTCGGAAAATCCTGACCACGCTTCAACCGCGCTTCTATCGCCACCTGGACCATAGCTTTCATTTCAGCCGAGGATAAATCTTGTACCCCATCATTTTTAGTCAATTCGTCGTACTTGAGTGCGGGAACATTAATGTGAATATCGATTCTGTCTATAATGGGACCAGAAAGTTTAGCTTGATATTTCTTAACGATCAGATCGGAGCAGGTACAATTCCCTGAAGCATCTTTATAATAACCACAAGGGCATGGATTTAAAGCCGCAACAAGCAAAAATTTGGACGGATAAGTAACAGAACATCCTGCCCTAGAAATTGTAATTTCAGAGTTTTCGAGGGGTTGCCTTAAAACTTCAATAGCCGTCCTTGAAAATTCTGTTAACTCATCAAGAAACAAAATCCCTTTATGCGCCAAGCTAATTTCACCTGGAATCGGATTTGAACCTCCACCAGCAAGACCAACATGCGAAACAGTATGGTGAGGACTCCTAAATGGACGTTCATCAACTAAATTTTTGTCCTTCAAAAGGCCCGCAATAGAATAAACTTTTGTTATCTCGATAGCTTCTTCAAATTTAAGATCTGGCATGATTGAAGGTAATCGCTCTGCAAGCATTGTTTTTCCTGTCCCAGGGGGTCCGATAAACAAAATATTATGTCCTCCTGCAGCAGCTATGGTTAATGCCTTTTTTACTGCAACGTGACCTCTTACTTGCGAAAAATCTTTAGCAATAATATTCTGATGCGGCAAAAACTCAACTTTAGCCGCAGGGGCAACAACAACCTGTCCAGACAAATAACCAATCAGGTCATTAATATTTTTTAAGCCAACAACCTCTATTCCTTCCAAAACGGCGGCCTCAGCTTGATTTTTAAAAGGAACAATAATCCGCTTTTTTCCAGCCATCATTGCGCCGTAAGCGATAGGCAAAACTCCTTTTATTTCCCTGATAGAACCATCAAGAGAGAGCTCCCCTACAAACAAGGTTTCTTCCAGAAAACCCAAAGAAACATCTAATATTTGAGCTGCTTGCAAAATTGCTACAGCTATTGGAACGTCAAAGTACGCGTCTTGCTTTTTAAGGTCAGCTGGAGCCAAATTTATTGTAATAAAGCGGTCCGGCATTTTTATTGAAGAATTTTTAAATGCGGCGCGAATGCGCTCTTTGCTTTCTTTTATCGCCTTGTCTGGGAGGCCAACGATACAAAAATTGACCATTCCAAGAGAAAGATCAGCTTCTACTTCGATAATGTGAGCATTTATGCCTAACGTTGTTGCGGTGAAAACTCTTGCGTGTCCATTTCTATTCATGATGTAGCGATAAATGCCCAACAATTATATCTTAAACTAAACAAAAATAATTTCTACTATAAATTATTCTGCCTCATCTCCATCCTCTTCCATGTCAGAATCCTTTTTGCCCATGTAGTTTTTAACAAAACGCTTGGCAATGCGACGAGACATCCCAAATTTTCGCAAATGGTCAAGAATTGCCTGTGGTGGGACCGGCTTTTTAAGATCTTCCCAAAGTTCTGGGGTCATCTTATATCCAACAAATGCGCTCGAATAAAGCTTTTTATCAAATGAAGCGCCTTCGAACTCATAAATGTAAATTTTTGTACCAAAGGGATCGATCAACTGGAAATAAATGTAACCTGCAGGATGTCTTGATAACTCAGAAAGGATATTTAATTTTTTCTTTTTACAGGTAGCAAAGATTTTTTGTATAAACCCTTTTTTGACCTCTAAAAATAAGCCGGCCGCGCGATTGTTTAGCCGCCTTACCATGCTAAACTCTGCAAGCTCGGTTAAAGCTGGTGTACGAAGAACCAAGAAGCATTTGCCTCTTCTTAGCTCTGCATAATTTACGTAGGGATTTGTGCCGCCTTCGACGCTAACATATGTTACGGCAAACAACAGCTTTTCTGCATAGAACTTGATGGCATTCTCGACAGAGTCAACCACCATAAAGTATTTGAACTTCTTGAACATTTTGGCTCCCTTGAAAAAGCTTGCAACAAGGGAGCTTTGAAGTTGGGAGCTAGATTGAGCCTAAAGCTTTCGCCAATGAGCTAATCTTACGTGATGCTGTGTTAGATTTCAAAAGACCCTTACCCTTTGCCCTTGCAATCTTAGCTTGCGCTTCCTTGAACAAGTTCCCTGCAACCTCAACGTTTTTGTCGGTTGTAGCAGCGGTAAACTTTTTGATCAAGGTTTTGATCTCGGACATGCGAGCTTTATTCCTTCTGGTTCTAATCTTAATTCTTTTGATATCCTTTTGGGAAGATTTTATATTTGCCACTTTTTACTCCAAAAACCCTTTTAAACAACTTTTTTAATTTTTTCAGCTTTTACACATTTTGTACAAACAGCCCCTCTTTGCACTTTTGTGCTTCCGATTGTAGAAAACCGCAGAGTTTTAACGTTTGGGTATACCCATTCTTTGGTTTTGTTGTTAGCTTTGCTAACTCTGTTCACAACACGGGGTCTTTTATCACAAATTACGCATATGTTTGACACTTTTACCTCTTTTTTTGCACTAACTATATGAAAATAATAAATTCAATTTAAAAATTAATCAACTCGAAGCTTCGTTTTTCCTACCTAAAACTCGTTCGTCAATTTTTTTAATCTCTCTCACCGGCATGTCAAAAAGCTCATACACTTCTTTAGCCGTCAAAGTTTCTCTTTCGACTAAAGCGTGTGCTAGTTTTTCTATTTTGTCCACGTTCGCCTTTAATAATTCTTCACCTCTGTCGTAAGCTTCTTTTGCTACTTTACGAATTTCATTATCAAGCATGTCATTAGTTTGAGGACCCCATTCAGATCCACGACCCCAATAACTCTCTAAATCATAAGATATTGGAACAACATCAGACGTCATGCCATAACGCATTACCATACTTCTGGCAATTTTTGATACCTTAGATATATCACTTCCGACCCCACTAGTTTGCGTACCTAGAACAATTTTTTCAGCCAAAAGTCCACCAAACGCAGAAACCATCCAAGAAAAGTAGCTACCCCTTTTCCATTCAATTTCTTTTTCTTGGGTATATGAAGTTAACCCCATGCAACCCTCGCCCCTAGCAACAATCGTCACTTGTCTAAGCGGCATCGTGTGTGCTGGGTCTTGAAGAATATTTAATAAAGTGTGGCCAGCCTCATGAACCGCAGTTTCCCACAACTCTTGCTTATCTCTAACCATCGCAAGCCTCGGAGCCCCCAAGCTAATTTTCTCTTCAGCTGAAAGAAAATCCTTCATGGATGCTGCTACTGCAGATCGCTTCACTGCATTCAAAGCAGCCTCGTTAACAAGATTTGCAAGGTCTGCACCAGAAAAGGCAATTGTTTGCCTCGCTAATGCTTCAAGATCAACCGATTCGTCTACTTTAATATTCTTAACGTGGACCTCTAAAATTTTGCGCCTAGCTCCAAAATCAGGGAATGGAACTTTTACAGTTCTATCAAATCTGCCTGGGCGAGTTAACGCATCATCGAGCATATCTACCCTGTTAGTAGCTGCAAGGACAATGACGCTGCCAGCTTCGGTAGAAAAACCATCCATTTCAGTCAACATTTGATTTAAAGTTTGATCCCGCTCCTCACTGCCTCCGCCATAAGAATTGTGCCTTTTTTTACCAACTGCATCAATTTCATCAATGAACAAAATGCATGGAGCATGTCTTCTCGCCTGAGCGAATAAATCCCTAACCCTAGAAGCGCCAACACCAACAAACACTTCAACAAAATCTGATCCGCTAATTGTCATAAATGAGCAGCTTGCTTCACCGGCAACGGCTTTAGCCAATAATGTTTTTCCATTTCCAGGAGCACCCTCTAGCAAAACCCCGCGCGGTATTTTTGCACCAATAGCTTTGTATTTTTCAGGATTTTTCAAAAAGTCGATAACATCTTCCAAATCAGCCTTAACTTCTTCAAGGCCCGCAACATCCGAAAACTTAGTTTTAATAGCGTCGGGTGGAAAAAATTTTGCGGGACTGCGACCAACATTGAACATCTTGCCTCCGCCGCCGCCTTGGTAGCCTGTAAAACTTCTAAGCAAGGAAAATAAAAGAAAAAACAGAAACAAGATAAATGCAATTATCAATCCAGTAAGAAGATTGGAAAGCCAATTAGAATGCTGAGGCTCTTCAAACTTTACATTAGCACCGCTTTTTGCCAAAGAAGTAGCGAACACCTCAGATGGCATGACAATTTTTGATACAAATTTAACACCGTCATGCAAAGAACCTTCAACAACTCCATCCCTCCTTATTGCAGCCTCTTTTATAGAAGATGAATCACTCGCCGCTATAAGTTCGGAAAATGTCATTTTTCTAATTTCTTCTTTTTCATTAACTGCCCAAAAAAGAGTTGTAACGCCAGCGGCGAGGACACCAACCAGCACTACGGCAGAGATAAAATTTTTGTTAAAAAAGTTTCTATTTTTTTTCATGACAATCTTTCTTTTTTATTTAAACAAAGCAAACTGATTTCCATAAGCAAGTAGACTAAATTTGTTTAATTAATCAAACAAATAACGTAGGCCAATTGTATCACACTTTTTTTCTTAAAAGAAGTTCTAAAATAAAAGCAGAACCTTAATTTAATTTACAAAAAGCTGGATCTTTAATATAAAAAGCTCAATACACTTCGAGAAAAAAAATGAACTTACCAAGAACAAGATTCGCGCCAGCCCCAAACGGCACAATGCATCTAGGAAACATTAGAGCTGCATTAATGAACTTAATTTTTGCAAAAAAAAACAATGGAGTTTTCATTTTAAGAATCGAAGACACAGACGCGCTAAAATCAAGCGAAACCCTGCTTGAAAAACTATTGAACGACTTAAAATGGCTCGGCATTGAGTTTGACGAAGGACCAGGAAAAATTGCTGACTTTGGGCCATACAAGCAATCACAAAGAGCGGATATCTATAAAAAAGCGCTTCAGTCATTTATAGAAAAAAAACTTGTTTATAAATGCTTTTGCACAAAAGAACGCCTAGAAGAATTGAGACACGATCAAGCTAAAAACAAACAAGCGCCAAGATACGATAGACACTGCTTTAACCTTGAAGAGATTGTCATTGAGAAACTAGATAATCAAAACACGCCTTTTGTTTGGAGATTTTTTATCAACCAAACGGAAAAACTTGAACTTCATGATTTAAACCGCGGAAAAATAATCTTTGACATGGCTCACTTTGGAGATTTTGTTGTTTGCCGTAGCGATGAAACGTTCAACTTCTTATTTGCAAATTTTGTCGACGACGTAGAAATGAAAATTTCTCACATCATTCGAGGAGAAGATCATCTTGGTAACGGAGCGCTCCAGCTGGCTATGTATAAAGCTTGCAACCTAAAAGCCCCATTATTCTTGCATCTCCCAATGATTCAAGATGTGTCCGGCCAAAAACTTTCAAAGTCTTCGAAAAACTTTGACTTCGATTACTTACGCAACGAAGGATATTTGGCAGAAGCTATTTGCAATTACCTCTTTTCGCTTGGCACCAATTTAACCGGCAAAATCTCATCAATAGAAGAAGCTATTGAACAAATGAATCCATCGTCAATTTCTACACAACCTGTAAAGTACGACCTTGAAGAAATGAAAAAAATAAACGCACAGTGGATTAAAAATCTTTCAAATCAAGAACTTGCCAAAAGAATGAAAAATTTATTCGGGAAAGAAATAATCGATTCTTCTTTAAACTTGATTGAACTTTTCAAAAATCACTCTCACACGCTGCGAGAGCTTTTAGAAAAAGTCTCTAGATTCGAAAATGAAATAAGCTTAAGCGACGAACACCAAGCATTTGTATTAGAATTTAAAAATAATAACTCCGCATTAATAGTCGACCTTATAGGCGCAGAAAAAATAGACCAGCCAACGATAAAGGAACTTATTGCAAAACATAAAAACACTCCAAAAGACGTCTTTGTGTTTTTAAGGACATTGCTAACAAATGAAAAAACTGGATTAGGAGTTAACGAAATGTTACAACTTTTTTCTGCGGAAAAAATCAGAGAAAAAATAAATAAAATATGAACGAATTAAACAAGCCAAAAGTCGTTTATTTTATAACAAAATTAGAGCTGGGCGGCGCACAGAAAGTTTGCCTAGCTCTTTTTAATTCACTAAAAGAAGATGCATTTTTAATTAGCGGCCAACATGGAGAGCTTGCTCAAGAGGTTGCGTCAAATCAAAATTTTATTCCTCTAAAAAACTTAGGCCGCGAAGTCAATTTTATAAAAGACCTAAAAGCGGCGTGGGAGCTTTATCTACAGCTAAGAGAATTAAAAAAAACTTACCCAAACATAATCCTTCACACCCACAGCACAAAAGCCGGGTTTATGGGCAGAACCGTTGGGTTATTAGCAGGGATAAAGCATATAGTTCACACCGTTCATGGATTTAGCTTCAATCCAAATCAATCATGGCTTGCTTACCATTTTTGCTTTTTTTTAGAGCTTGCATGCCCGCTGTTTACGTCAAAAATAATATTTGTGTCTAATTCTGACTTAAGAAAAATAGAACGGTTTAAATTTGTTAAAAAAAAAGCTTTATTAATAAGAGCTGCGGTCGATTTTAATAAACTTCTGCCAAAGTTAAAAAAATCTCTAGAAATAAGAATGCAAAACAGGGCATCCGGAAAATTTACGATAGGCACCGTCGCTTGCTTCAAACCACAAAAAAATTTGTTCGCGCTGATATCAGCATTTAAAGAACTCTCAAAATCAATCTCTCAAGATATAAGCTTACACCTTGAAATCATCGGAGACGGGGCCTTAAGAGTTGCATTGGAAGAAAAAATTAAAAACCTAGGCTTGGAAAACAATGTTACGCTCTTAGGATGGCAAAAAAATCCTGCCGACTTTATGATGCGCTGGAACGCATTCACGCTAACTTCACTCTGGGAGGGACTCCCTTGTTCTTTAGTTGAGGCTAGGCTTCTAAAAATTCCAGCAGTTTGCTACAACGTAAACGGAATTAGCGAAGTTTTAATCGATAATGAAAACGGCTTTTTAATTGAACCCCTGAAAGAAAATTTAAGTGAAAAAAGATTGGCAGAAAAAATAAAGGCCATCATTGAAAATCCGGCACTAGAACAAAAATTCATAGACTTCGAACAAAACCTTGAAGAATTTTCGCAAGAAAAAATGGTAAAACAACATAAAAAACTATACGCAGAATTACAATCCTGAAAAAAAAGCAATCATCTTTGAGAACGACTTTTTGAATCGCTTAAAATCTTTTTCATCGTTATAACAAGCCAAACTTATCCTCAAAGAAGCATTTACATTTAATTTTTTATTTGCCTCAAGCGCGCAATGGTTTCCGGCCCGCATAACTACGCCCTCTTGACTCAAGACATCTGCTGCATCGTGAGGATGAACTCCCTCAACATCAAATAAAATTATTTTACTTTGATTTTTAAGAATCTGTTCTTCGTTTAATATTTTCACTTTTTTAAACGCCTTAAGAAATCGATAAAACTTGCCAGCCAAAGGAGCCAAATCGAACAACTTAGCCTTACTTTTATGCACAAATTTCAACGCTTGGCAAAACTCTATGAGTTCAAACCCCAAATCACGAGGATCTAAGGGATGAGATTCTATGGGAAGGCCCTCTCTAGAAACGATAACACCTAAGTTCGTCGGACCAAAAAATTTATGCGCAGAAAACGCAAAATAATCAGCCTCAAATTCATCTATAAAAAAATATTTATCTATCACAGCTTGCGCAGCATCTATCACAACAACCGCACCAGAAGCCTTAGCTTTTGATATCAATTTTTTTAGATCAGAAAAATCTTTTTGCCAAATATTACCAAGCATATTAGAAACTGCCGCCAACGCCAAAACAGAGTCCGGCTTAAAAGCAACATCAAACATGTCTCGCTGTGACAAAATCACAACATTAGAAAAAAGTTTTTGCCAAGGAAAAACATTGGCATTATGCTCTGTGTCCAGTAAATAAATTGTCCGATTAGAATCTTTATAAAAAAGCATTCTTGCCAAGAAGTTAAGACAGACCGTTGTTCCCTGTGGAAAAAAATTTATATGAAATTTTTTACAACGCAAAACACTTGCTAATAATCGCTTACAAGTGAGCATTTTTTTCTCAAACAAATAACTCTTTGCGTCTATGTTTTTGTGGCGAGAACTAAATTTCAAGACAGCAGACACCACAGCCTTGGGCTTGTGCGTCGTGCTTGCACTATTCAAAAACGAAATATTTTTAGAAGAAAAAAACGGAAAAGCCTTTTTAAAAGATCTCAAGCTCATATCAGTATTCCAAACCGAAGAAAATTAGCATATTCAAATCTATGCATCAAGATCTTTAACATCTAATAAAATAGAAATAAAAACTAGCTGATTCAAGAGTGGGGTTCCTACAACAAATTTATTTGACCCGCCACCTAACAGTAAGGGCTCCAAGGAGGACAGAGTATCTTTGCTTGCCGCTGCAAACCAAACCAGCGGCACAACAGCATCTTTTATAAAATCTCGAGAAGAAAAGATGATCAAATCTTTTGACGCCCAAAGCTCTCTTGCAAGCTCAATATCGGGAATAACAAGAACCTCAAACTCGGGGTCTATGTTCATAACAGACTTTATTTTGGAAAAAACTGATTGCACTTTCCGCTTGTTATTTAATGCATCTGCATCAAAACTTCTATCGATCGAAGAATAGGACGTACCAAGAAACTTAGAATACTTTTTTAAATGACTTTTGCTCATAAAAAACCTCCAGCCATTTAAAATGGCGGGGCTGACGGGACTCGAACCCGCGACCTTCCGCGTGACAGGCGGACGCTCTAACCAACTGAGCTACAACCCCAAAGTGGCTCCCCGAGCAGGATTCGAACCTGCGACCTAACGATTAACAGTCGTGCGCTCTACCGGCTGAGCTATCGGGGAACAAAATTGTAAAATGGTGGGCGAAATAGGACTCGAACCTATGACCCCCTGCTTGTAAGGCAGATGCTCTACCAACTGAGCTATTCGCCCCCAACCATTGTGGCGATTATATTTCAACCACAAACAGAAGACTAAATTAAAAATGAAGTTTAGTCAAACGAAAATTTAGAAAAATAAGAACTTGCAGCTAAAGCAGGTCAATGCTGCTTCGCTGCAAGAATTAAGACCTAATTAATTAAAACATAGCCCAAGGCTTTTTCTCTGTAAGTTGATCTACTTTTTTAGCGATAACTTTACTTTGAAGGGAGTTTAATTGAGCTTTAATCCTAGCAAGACTAGAATCCTTTTTCTTCAACTCAAACTTACAATCTTTCAATGAAGCTTCTGCTTTTTTTAGCTTTTCCTTTAAGGCCAAGCGTTGTTTGTCTGAAGATTCGACTTTTGATTTTAAGGCGTCAACTTTTGCTTCATTACTTTTTATGCCTTCGATTATTTTATCTAAATCTGCAACAGCTGTTGCGAGCCTGTCTTGGGCTTCTTCGCTGCTTGCATTTTTTTTCAAAGACTCTTTTGCCTTGTCTATAGCTTTGGATGCTTTAGGCTTTTCACCTCTAAGTTTACTCAAAGAAGCCTCTTCTTTTTTTTGCGATTTTTTCAATGAGGAAAGATTAATCTTTTCAACTTCAATCGACTTTTTAATTAAAGCAATATCTTTTGACAAAGAAGACTCTTTTTCTTTCAATCCAACTTTTTCATTAATAGATTCAGACAAATCAGACTTAGTTTTAGCTAACAGTACTTTGTCGTCTTTCTTTTTATGTTCAGATTCTTTTTTAGAGCGTTTTTTTGACTTACCCTTTTCCATCTTCTTAGCCTTTTTTTTCATATCTTTTTTTGCTTTTTTAGCGGCTTTCTTCTTATTCTTATAAGCCTTTTTATCACGAACTTCACAATTGCTTTCGCATGAAGTGTCAGATTTGCCATCCTTCACAGAACCCTCTTCGCTAACTCTATTTTCGGCTTGCGAATTAGAAGCAAAGGAAAGAGCTACCAAAAGCAAAAAGTTTTTGTTTTTTAAAATATTCATATAAAAACCCTGTCAAACAATTAATGTTGATCTTCAAATAAAGCGTATCAAGGGATTTTTTTTAATAGCAACTAAGATATTAGCAACTAGCTTTTCAGCCTTCTAAAAAGTCGATTTTCAGCTTTTTGTACCCAAATAATCGCATTTTGACTACAATGCTGATCAATAAATTTTTCAAATAAAAAAACAAAGTCCGGAGCTACAAAGAACTCGAATATATCTGCGCCGGGGAAAAGAGCTCGTTCCAAAACCACTATTTCCATGCTACGAATGGCCCCTGCAACAAGCCAGACCTTGTCTCTTCTGATTTTAGCTAAGTAATAAGCGCAGAACATTTCGGCCTTCGATTAACAACACAATAAAAAAGCTACCAAAAACCGAAATGTTGATCAAAAAATTCTATAACCCTCCAAGGGATGGTAACCCAAATCCTGCGTCAGCTTTTGCGGGACTCGCTGGAGCAATAGGTGTTACCGGAGCCGGAATTGCCGGCAAAGCAGGGCTTGATGGAGATGGCGGCGTTAATGCAGGGAGCGCTGGAGTCGGAGTTCCAGCAGAACTAGGCAACGCAGGAGCGCTTATCGCAGGAGGCGGGGTAAGTTTTGGCATTTCAAATGGCTTAGATACTTCTGCTGGTTTTGGCAAAGAAATATTCGCCGATGGACTTGAAATAGACGGCATTGATGGAAGCGCAGGAGCGTTTAAAGCCGGCAAAGCAGGGCTTGATGGAGATGGCGGGGTTAATGAAGGTTGCGCTGGAGTCGGAGCTCCCAAAGAACTAGGCAACGCAGGAGCGCTTATCGCAGGAGGTGGGGTAAGTTTTGGCATTTCAAATGGCTTAGAAACTTCAGCGGGCTTTGGAAGCTCTGGCATTTTTGGAAGATCAAGGGGTTTCATGTCAGCTGGCTTGGAAGGCTCGCTTGGCTTTGCATCTAGGGGCTTAGGCGACAAAGAACCCTGCTGAGATGGCAATGTACTTGCTGGCAATTGTGAAGTTGCGGCGTTATTAGGTGCAGCAACCTTTGCAGCAGGAATATAACCCGACAACAATTTCACCGCATAGTCAATTGCATTTTTCACAGAAACAAGCTGCGAAATAAAAAACGAATCCTCCTTCAAGTCAGCATCAGAAATCTCTACATTCGCAGGTTTTCCAGAAACCGAATCAACAAAGACGGCTGCTGATGTCACTAATTTAACAAGTGGGCAAATGGATGTTTTTTCGGCCATAGTCACGGATTTTACGTAGCTAATAGCCACCTTTAAACTATCCGATGAATCACTAATATAAGGTTTTTTGTCAGAAACTTTGCCTGTTACTTCAGCGCCTATCGCATTAAAAGCATTTGTTAACTTTTCTTGTACAAACTTCAATCTAGCTTTTAGAGTATCAACCATTGCAGGATCAACGTCTCCGCTAGAAGCAATAGAACTGATCACTGAATTTAACCTTGCCGTAACAGATGAGGATACGCCGTCAGTGTCAGAGGTTACAGCTAAAAGAGTCTCTAAATTATTAGAAGCTTCGGTTAACTTATCGAAAGACACGGACAATGCTGAAATATTTGAACCCAGCCAAAATCCGCCAAAAAGGATGACGCTCTTAAAAAAATGTTTTTTCATAAAAATTCCCTAATTTACGGACAAATAATATTTTAGCTACAAACTTTATGTCAATTATTTACCTATTTTAAACCCAAGAAAACACCTACAATATAAGCCTTATTTTTAATATTGAGGAAAAAATGTCAAAGAGAAGTAGAAAACCATTGCTGGCCTGTCCTTAAAAAAATGAGCTCGGCTTGACCATAAAGCAAAGTGGATGATATAACTGATTGAGTTTTGTTTTCTTTTTGAATTTAGCGGATTATGTGCATTTTTTTCTTAAAAGTTTTTTTTGGGCTGGCGTTTTGCGCTTCGTTCATGACGGCAGAAGTATCGAGTAACAAGTTTGAACTGCAAGCTCTATCATCAACAAAGGGCCTTATCGGACACCTCCCTTTCGGCAACGAAAATAGAAGCGCCTCAAATTTTTCTTTTGAACTTACACCTTTTTCAGTTTCCGCAAGCACAGCAAACAACAATTTGTCTGAAAAAACAACTAAGTACCTTACCCCGGGTTCGACAACAGACAAAATCGAACTTGGAGTCCTTGAAGATCATGGATTTTGGAATGCTGCTGGAATTTTCTACGGATTTACAGATCAAGCTCACGCAGAAAACATTGCTCACACAATCGACACTGTTAACTACTCTCCTGCGATTTTTTACGCACCACAAGGCCTAGCTTTGAATACCATATCCGGGAGTACTATGGTTACAGGCCTTGGCAATTTGCCTGAATCAACAAACGCTCTTATCCACACCGCAGACTGGACTGCGACTAAATATGGTAACTACTACAAAGCTTTTCTGACTACAGCATTTGGCCTTAGCGAAGCAGGATTCAACTCTTTAAGCAACACAGCCTCAGTAGCTCCATACACATCATTAAATAACCAAGATGTTTTTAAGAATAACTTGTATCCAAAATCAAACACCTTTCAAACCCCTGGCGAAAGCGACTTAGGCGTTAGCAAAATAATATTTTCCCCAAAGATGGATAAGCGCGGAATGCGAGCCCAATTAAGCGTAGAATTTTTAGAGGGAATCTGTTTTAAGGTCAAAGGTGGAGTTGCTGAACTTAAAGTTTCACCAACCACTAGAATGAATTTAGTAAAGCTAGCAACAACAACAAATTCTGCTCCTAACGCAGCTCCTGTTGCTGTAGCAAGCGACTTTGGAAAACTAGAAACCGTTTTGAACGACCTAGACTTAACTTTGCAAGACTACACCGTATCGAGCTTTGAAGACACATACGCTTCAGTCTGCGCAGGACAAACATTCTTGTTTAAAGATTACGACGGAGACTCAATGATGAGCGCTTACCCATTTGTTGCAGCGGGTGTTTGGATGCCAACCAGCAAAAATTACGAAAAAGCTGAAGGCTCCAGATTTGCTTTTTACGTTCCTGTTGGAAACGAAGGGCATACAGGGATCTCTTTCAACGCAGGCGTATCTCTGAACATTTTAGGGGCGTTTTGCTGCACACTTGGCGGCGGAGGAACCTGGTTCAACGAAATAAGTATTAAAGATTACCGCATGGCTAATCATGCTCTCCAGACAGGTTTATACCCATTCAAGATCGATATTTCGCGTCGGAAAGGCAGGACTTACTTTGGGCACTTGTCTGGAAAATCAGTTAACTTTGATGATGGCGCAAGCGTTTACTTCGATTACGTTTATGCAGTTCACGAACATGACAAATATCTGCTAAAAGACTCATCAACAGCCCGAAACAACGCTTTTGAAGGCGGCAAGGCAACAACGGAGCGACGCAGCGCATGGGTTCAGCAAGAGTTCAACGCAGGATTAACCTACAATGTTGCGCAAGATGTAACGTTTGGCATGGGATGCTCTCTCAACGCAGGCGGGGTCTCGGCGCCAAGAATGAAAACAATTTATGGAAACTTAGCTTTTATATTTTGATTAAATTAAAAAAAAGGTTTAAATTTAACAGGAATATCAGTCAGTAAAGGATGCAATTTATGAATAAAAGAAGAAGATTCAACGTTGAAGTTTACGTTTCTGGCAACGCAGAAAGAAGCTTGAAACAAGTTAAGAAAAAAATGGAACGCGAAGGCGTTATGAAAGATATTAAGCGCTCTGCTTACTATGAATCTCCAACACAAAAAAGAAGAAAAAAATTGATGCGTGCTATCAAAAACAACATTTTGAGAAACATGGAAAATTCTTCCGGAAGACAAAGATAATAAATGAGCTCCCGCAGCGATATTAAAAAAAAACAACGTGAATCATTGATCCAAAAGCTCCTTGTTCCTGTTTTGCTAGAAACTTTTAGAGATGAACCAGAGTTGAAATTTTTCTCTGTTTCAAAAATAGAACTTTCTAAAGACGGGGGCCTTTGTAATATATTTTTGATGACAAGCTTTGCTCCAGAGAAAATCGAAGAAGCAATGTTTAAGGTAGCTAGATACACAATTGCAACCAGAAAAGCTCTGGCAAGAGTTATGCAATCGCGTTACGTTCCTGAAGTCAGATTTCAATATGATCATTCACTAGAAAAAATGAACCAACTCAACGACATCCTTTTAAGAGTTGGTCAAGAGCTGCGCAACGAAGATTCGAACAGCGAGGCTTAAATGCCGTTGTTTGCAATCGTTGATTCGTTATTGCTTTCGGCATGGTTCGTGGGAGGTTTGTGGTTTTTTAAAAGCGAAGAACCTTCCCCCTTCAAAACGAAAAACGTTCTGTTTTTCATTTTATCTTCCGTACTTGCAACAACAATACTGCTAACTAACATCATCGCGCTTCCAGTCTTGGTACCAATACTTTGCAGCAGCATGGTATTAATTATCGCTTACGACTTTAAAGATTTTTACATTCCTGATTTTTGCTCGATATATCTGATTCCATTTGTAGCTACCTACAATTTTATAAAAAACATCCCAACCAATTTTTTTGAAAGCATTTTTGTTTCAGGCATAGTTTTGTGTTTATCCCTGATTTTAAAAAAAATATTTTCAAGCAAGGACGCTGAAGATGGCGGATTCGGAACGGGAGACATTTATCTTTTAATTTTGCTTTCCTTAGTTTTTGGATTTGATGTTTTTGGCATTATCGCAACATCAAGCCTAAGCTCTTTAATATATTTTTTGATTTCAAAAAAAAGAATTGCTCCTTTCGGAGCATTTTTAGCACTCACAAGCCTTTTGAAATTAGCATTTTTTTAAACTTTTAATTTAAAAAACGCCTCTTTTAAAGAAAAAACAACCGCTCATTTGTAAAATTTGTAAAGTTTTTAGGACATGTTAGAATATCATTATCTCTTGCACACTTTAATCACTTCATTTAGGAGTAAAAATGTTTAAAAAATTAGTTCTTAGCTTGGGTTTAGTTCTTGGCTTTGCAAATGTTGAAGCAGTTAAGCTTGTTCCAGACTGCATCTCAACAAGAGCAGTTGCCGCTTGGGCAAAGGTTCCTTCAAGAACAGATGTTAAAAACACATTGTTCATGAAATCAACCAGTCCTTCGGAATATAGCTACGCAAAAATCATTGGTGAAGTTGCACTTGCTGCTGCAGTAGTTACTTTTATGGTTCCAAAAAGCAGAAATTTTGTAAAAGCTAACACCAAAAAAGCTTACAACAAATTTTTCGCAAAAAAAGATAACAAAGTTGAAGACAAAAAAGAAGAAAATAAACAAGAAGACGCTCAACAAGCTGAGTAATCTTTCTTAAAAAAAATTAAAGGGCGAATCTCGCCTAATTTTAGGGGAAATCATCATTCGATGGTTTCCCTTTTTTTATTTCTAAAAAAGCGCTCCCCTTGCGACCTTGCACCTGGACCCTCGCCTGCGCAAGGGTGACCATATGTAAATCAGACCCATTTTTTCAAAGTAACGCGTTCTTAAAAGTAGAACCGAGTCAATAAACTTTTACAGTAATGACGAAACCTTTTAAAATAATCAAGACAACCTAATTTACTTATAAACAACGCGCTCCAGACAAAGTCCTTGAGAATTAATACACCGAGTGGGCACCTCAGATTTTTGTCCCGCCAGCGAAATCCTAATGGCCTCAAGCATTGATTCACTTTTTTTAAGAGCGACTTCTACCGCCGCGCCAATCATTCTACGAATTTGATATCGCAAGAACCCTTTTCCGGCAAATGTAATTTTGTAAGCAAATAAACTTTTGTCGTGAACAAAATTAACAATCCTTATACTTCGTTTAGTTTGTTTTGGAGAGGCTTCTTCTGACTTAAAAAACTGAAAAAAGTCATGCGAACCTTGAAACAAAACCAGCACTCTTTCAAATAAATCGAAGTTAGCAACTTCAAACATCGGTAAAAAATAGCCAAACTGCGCAATGAAAGGATCAGGTTTTTTATAAAAAAGAGTGTATGTATAAATTTTTAAAAGGCAGTTTTTTTGAGGATGGAAAGCTTCATCTACAACTAAAAAAGACTTGATTATTAGGTCCTGAGGCAATGCTTTATTCCAAAGATCAAACAGGCGTAATGGCTCAAGACCAAAGTCTTTAAAATAAATTTTAGCAACTTGGCCCCGTGAATGAACTCCCGCATCAGTGCGAGAGGCCCCAATAATAGAGACCTCTTCTTTAAACAATGCTGAAAAGCGCGCCTTCAAAACTGAAGTTACAGAATTATTACATTTTTGTTCCTGCCAACCCGAAAAGCTCGCGCCGTTGTATGCTATTGTAGTTTTAAAATATAATTTTTTCTGCATTTATCACTTAGGAAAAGAACGGCATATTTAATGCAAAGTGCCAAGATGACTGTGGCTCGCGATGGCCCCTAACTCGATCAAGATTGTAACCCCACGAAATATTAATTGGCTGGGGACTTGTCATTTTCAGGCCCATCCCAATTGTTTGTCGAATAGAGAACTTATCTTTGCGTAAATCATTTGATTGGTAAACTTGCTGACCACTTACAGCTAAAGTTTCAGGATCATAAATATTTTGCATTTTTGGAGTATTCCAACCGCAACCTAAATCTGCAAAAAGGAATGCGCGAGGCGTTTCTGGTGAAAATTCTCTATCAAAAGACATTGGTGTTGAAAGCTCAAAACTAGCAATAAATTGCCTCGTCGCTCCAAGTGGCATAAAGCTTCGGCGATCAACAGGGCCGCAAGCTCCATACTCAAAACCACGCATACAATTATCTCCACCAACCATAAACAATTCCTTGCGAGGGATGAATGTATTCTCAAACAATGGCGCAACAAGTCCCAAGCGCAAAGAGCTTGAAAGAACAAGTCTCTCTTTTGGAACAAGCGGCATATAGTGGTAAGCTGAAATTTCAGCTTTAAACATTGAACAATATTCATCTGTAAATCCTGGCAAGGTCATCTTAGTATCGAAACCCAAAAAGTGACCACTGTAGGGATAGACTGGGTGATTTGTTGTATTATGATTAACTTTGGTCGAAAACCAACCCATGGTAGAATCTTGAATATCCGACGCCATTCTTTTTGCAAATCTACTTCTGGCATCAAGCGGCTTCAAGCTGAAGTTTTTGGTATGAACACTTTTTTCTAATCCAAACCCGCTCAAAATATTCACGCCATAAGTTGAAGGACATGCGCAACGACCTACAGAAAAAATCACTCCTTTGGTTGATTCTGAAATAGAAGGAGATGCTGATGTTAAGAGCGATGAATATTGATTTAACTCGGACTCGTTGCTATATGCCTTAACGCCAAAAGAATAGTCTTTGTTAAAAACATATGGATTCATAAAGTCAACTTCTAGCCTGCTAAATTTTTTACCTTCCCAATTAGCAGCGACTGATCCATCCCAGCCCATTCCTCCAAAATTACGAGCTTTCCCCATAATCCAAAATTTCATATTGGGCATTCTGGACGTACTAACCGAAGGTTGATCCTGATGCGCTTGTTGAGAAGCACTAACCGTTGAGCGGTTAGTGTCAATGTTTAGGCCGCCAGTAAACTCTCTTGTTTTGGCTTCCTTCAAGTTTAACTCTAAATCAACAAGACCCTTGTCTTTACGATTAATCTGCCAATCTAAATGATTGTGATTAAAATAACCGAGAGACTGCACCCCAACCAATGAATTATCCATAGCAATTTTATTTGCATCCATTCCTTCGTGAATGGCTAATGCCCTTCTAATAACATATTCTTTGGTTTTAGAATTTCCCGAAATCTTTATTTCATTAATTTTTTGCTTTAACCCTTTATCAACCATAAATTCAACATCGATAAAATGCTGGCCATTAATAACAACTGGCTTGAAATCGGGAACAATCTCACAGAACAAATAACTTCTTGCACCATAGCAAGCTTTAATTCTTTCAGTAAGCTCTTTTACCTGCTTGTAGCAAAATGTGTCGCCAGCCTTGTAAGGAACTAATTTTTTTAATTCATCCAGCGAAAATTCATCTTGCGGCAAATTTGTAAATCTAAATTTGTACTTTGGTCCTTCTTCAACAAAAAAGGTTATCCCTACGCTCTTCTTTTCAGGATTTCTAGAAACTTCGATGTCGTATACTTTTGCGTTAAAGTACCCTCTGTTTGCGTAAAATCTTTCAATGGTATGCTTGTCGTTATCCAAGCGATCTTGTGCAAATACACCAGAATTATCAAAAACAACACATAAAGATCGCGGCTTGGTTATCAACTCTTTCAAGATTCTTCGTTGTGGAATGTTGTTGCAACCTTTTATTTTTACTCGCTCAAGGAACGTAGCAGCCCCCTCTATAATTTCAAAATAAACTTGAATTTGATGGCTTGCCATGTCTTTTTCTGTTTCGGCACGAACATCTACGTTAAAATAATTTTCTTTAGCATAAGCTTGAATGATTTTTTTTCTGCAAACCTCAACTTCATGCTCTGAAATGCAAACTTTTTCTTTAAGACCCAATTCTTTAATTAATTTATCGCTACTTAATTTTTTATTTCCTGTAAAAAAATAGTGGGTTAACGCTCTTTTTTCGTTAATCACAATTGCTACATCAACTCCATCAGAAGATTCTTTTTTCAAAGCGACGGCATTTTCGATGTAAGGAACTAGCGTTAAATTATGCGCAACGTCTTGCAATAACGTATCAGAATAAGGATGGCCCTCTTTTAAACCATTTGGAAAAATAGAACTAATAATATCTTGATTTAGGTTAATCAGACCCTGAACGCTGATGCTTTTAATTATTTTTGTATCGTTAATATTGTTTGTCGCGCTGAATTCAAGGTGAAAGAAAGAAAGGGTGAATAAAAATACTTTCAAAAATGTCTTCATCGATATCACAACAACTCCAAGTTAAGCTTTAACTCGATTTGGCCTACAAACCAAGCATACTTATAGTTTAAAAAAAAGCTACGAACAAATTTAGGGATTGCGCCGCCTCAAGCAAACACTTTTATTAACAAAAAAACGCCTTTTTAAAGCAAAATACAACCTAAAAAGTAAAGATCTCTGCAATAACTCTTTTTTGCTATTAAAAAAATTCAAAACTAAAGAGCGCTTCATGCAAAAAAACAAATGTACTTTTACCAAAAACTAATTGCCAAAGTCCTAATCATTGCTTTAATGTTTTCTACACAAACAAAAGCTCAAGAAGACCAAGTAAATCCAAGCGAAATTGAGCTTGAAGAAGCTAGCCATATCGACCAGGTAAAAAAACTATACCTCTCACAAGACGCGGTAGTTCTCAGCACAAGTATTTCTTCGCTCAGCGCAGGTAAAACAAAGCTATCAATAGTTGAAAAAATAGTTAACCAAGAAATCCTTATGTACAGCGTGTTGGCTAACGGACCTATTAATCTGTTTGAGCGAGACAGCGAGCTTGCGCAAAAAATAAGGGACGCCCGATCAAGAGCCTTAATTAAAAATTCAGCATTTTTTAAATACAGGAAACTCTTCGGAGAAGATCCGCATTTAAGTAAAAAATTAAATTATTTAGAAACAAAATCAGCAAATATTTACAATAACAAACCAGAACACATTGCTAACAACTTGGCTAAAGTTGTAATGATTAACAGCAAACTACAAACCATTAACGGTGAAGATCTTGAAAAGAAATATCTTATTTTAAAAAATCACCTAAAAAACCAAGGGATCTTTGTTAAAAAAATATCTCAAAGCAAGCGATCCCCTGGAAAATCAATTACGATGAAAATCGACTACAGCGAATTCCAGTTTGACTTAAGGCTAAACCAAATAATCCAAGATCAAAGTGGCGAGCTTGCAATATTGACATTCCAACTAGATAAAGACAAATTTTTATTTACAACTACAGGAGAGCGCTACGGAGTAAGCGCCCCTGAGAAGCATCGTTCACTAGCCACATATATAAAAGATATCGCGGATAACCAAGCTAAAAACACTCCTTAAATGCCTGCGTCTTTCCACTTAAGAGCACACTTGCTGGCAAGCATTTTTTCGCTGCAAAATTCTAACACCTCTTTGTCAAAAGAATTTCCCTGGAAAGGTTTTCCCTGCTTTTTTGCAGCAGAAAGAATAAATGACTCTAAGAAAACAGACCCCTTCCCTATAACAACCCCCATATTTACCAGCAAATTTTCCTTAAGCAACAAATCTAAACTTTCCGGTTTTTCAATAAAGCTTTGGACGGGATAAATTTGCAAACTGTGTTCGGGAGTGCTACTAATTTGTCTAAAATTTAAGTAACCAAGCTCCGACGATAAACTATCAGGCTCGGTTCCAAGAACAAACAATTTATTTGTTCGCTCAGCAAGTCTCAAAAGCCGCTCAATCTCATCTACAAAAGCCGCATCGCTTTCAAATTCATGATCGACCGGGAAAAAAGCAAAAACCGACTCTCCAAATTGTTCTACAAACTTGTAAATAGAATGAAAAATTGCAGGGCCAGTATTGCCGCAGTCTGCTGGCTCAAAGAAAACTTCATTTTGCCCAACAAGTTTAGCCTGCTGAATAAAACCAGCATAAGACTCCTTTGTTTGGGTAATAATCATGGTATCGCTAAGCTGCATTTTTAATTTGTAAAGCCTATCAAATGTTCGTTCTAGCATGGACGGCTCATTTGACGATTTTTTAAAGAATTGCTTTGGAACATCTGTATTATTTCTGTCCATAAAGCGCTTGCCCTGACCGCCCGCTAAAATCACCAAGATTTTTTTCATTTTTACATAGGTAGCTAAAAAGACAGAGCTAAAGTATCAAATAATTTCACAAAAATAACGAAAAATTTTATGTTTTTTGCACAGGGGTTTTCACACCGAAATATAAGCAAAAAATAAATTGAATTTTTAGCTTGACATATCATTGATCCAAATCTAAATTGTTGAAGGTGTTTTAAGTGATCTTAGACTTAAAATGTTCTGCGGGAATAGCTCAGTGGTAGAGCACTGCCTTGCCATGGCAGGGGCCGCGGGTTCGAATCCCGTTTCCCGCTCCAGTTTTTATGCGCGTATTTGTGCGCATTCATTATTTTATTAATTCAATACAAGAGGTTTTATCTTAATGAAATCCGTTTTTCAAAAAGGATCTTCTGTTGGGTCAGCCGTCGAAAAAGCATGGGAAGCTGCCGGAAAGCCAGAGGAATTCTCCGTTAAAGTAATGCAAAATGGTCAATTTTCTTTCTTCGGATTAGTCTGCTCTTCGCCATTTGCTATCGGGCTAACATTAAACGAATCTAAAAACAAGCATCATGATTCATTTAAAAAAAACAACGATCGCAACGAAACAAGCAGCACTAAAGAAGCTTGCAAGCCTGTTGAAAGCTGCGAAAAAACATTTGGCCGCAAAAGCAGGTTTGAATCAAACTCTTCAGCAAGGCCGGCAAGAACCGATCGCTTTGACAAGGAAAGAAAGCCTCGCTTTGAAGCTAAAGCAGAAGAAGAAGTCGCTGCATCATTCAAAGAAAAAGAGATCAGAAGTCAAGACGAAGCAATCGAGTGCGATAACTGGACAGAAGCTCTAGCTGCAAAAGCAGAAAACTTCTTGAAAGAGGCGTTCGACATCATCGACGTAAAGTACATCACTTTAAGTCATTCGTTCGAAAAACATAACTTAAATGTGAAGATATCTTTGGCTTCAGATGACAACATGTTTGACAAAAATTTAGCTATGAACTTGGCACCACTGATCGTTCAAATGGTGAAAAAAAATAACGAAAACGTTAACACCAAAGGCCTTAGATTAATGATCGAGTCGTAACCAGTTACAAATCGTGAATCAATCTTTTGCTGACGTTTGCGTCGCATTGTCAACAAGTAATGGGCCCGGAACTCTGGCGATAGTCAGAGCGTCGGGCTCAAGTACTTTTAAGCTTATTTCAAAATTTTCTAATTTAGCCTCGGGTAAGTCGTTCGATGAAATTCCTGGAGGAAGAGTTGTCCTTGGTAAAATTTTTGACCAAGAAGAATTGGTCGATGTAGTAACATTTCTAATTTTCAAAGCGCCAAAATCCTTCACTGGTGAAGATGTCGTGGAAATCATATGCCACAACAATAAAATTATTATTCAAAAAATAATTAATTTATTCTTGAAACACGGCGCGAGACTTGCAAGACCAGGGGAATTCTCACAAAGAGCCTTTCTGAATCAAAAACTAGATATTTCGCAAGCCGAAGCAATTCATGAAATCATAGCAGCGCAAAATGAAGAATGCCTAAAGCGCTCTATGTGCCAACTAGAAGGATCTCTTTCGCATTTTTTTGAAGACCTGTCTTTAAAAATTATACATCTAATTTCTTACATCGAGGCTTACTTTGAATTCATGGAAGAGGAATCTCTGGACCTGAACCTTGATGAAAAAATTAAAGAAGAATTGGTCGAATTTTCAAAGCGCCTCTCTGAACTAAAAAATTCAGCTGAGCTAAATGATAAAATTAGATCTGGACTAAAAATCTGCTTAGTCGGAGAACCTAACGCAGGAAAATCCACAATTTTTAATGCGCTCGTCGGAAAAGAAAGATCCATCGTAAGCGACGAAGCAGGAACAACAAGAGACACCGTTGAGCTAAGCCTAACAAAAAACAATTTGCTCCTTACATTTGTCGACACAGCAGGAATCAGGAGGAACGCAGGGTTAATAGAATCTGAAGGCATCAAGCGATCTGTTGAAGAAATAGAAAACAGTGATCTCATTTTGTTAATTGCAGACTCTAGTAAACCACTCATTCAAGAAGATTTGATAAATAAAATTTTGAAGCACAAAGAAAAAACCATTCTTGTTCTAAATAAATCTGATCTGGGAAGTGAACTAGAATACTTAAAAGAAACTTTCCCTGAACACACGAACACATCCTCAAGCCACAAGAAATCTTATCAAGAGCTTTCAGCGATGATACAAAATAAAATCGAGATTATTTTAAAAAAAGGAAGCTCTCCATTTTTACTAACAAAAAGACAAATTTTACTAACACAAGAACTTGATAAAGCTTTTACGGAAATATATGCAGCGTTTGAAAGCAAAGTATGCTTTGAAATATTAGCAATAAAGCTTAAAGATATGCTTTTCATAATTAACGAATTTACAGGAAAAAACCTACAAGAGGAGGTCCTTTCTCAGATTTTTTCAAAATTTTGCATAGGGAAATAGGATTTTGTTTTTACCTTTTTTTGTTTTTAGCCGAATTTGTAGTAAAATCGCAGCATAACAATAGATAATAAAATATATGAATTCTCGCACACTACTTCTATCGATTTTGTTCTTGGCGCAAGAATTGCATAGCAACAATGCTCATAAATTTTTGCAAAAAAGCCCTATCGGCAGAATCATTCTTAAAACTGTAGACAAGCCATTAACGAAACTTTGCGGCTTTATGGCAAATTCAAGCGTACCATTTCCGTATTTCAATATTCCTAATTTTTTAAAAGAATGCCAAAAAGAAGGTTGTCCTATAATCCTTGAACAATTCCAAGCGCCAGAAAATGGCTATAAAAATTTGCAAGATCTGTTCACAAGAAAATTTAGAGAAGGTCTACGTCCGTTTTTAGGCGGAGACGCAACCTTTAATGCACCCGCTGAAGGAATGCTAAGCATCATAAAAGACGTAAACGTATCCGACAGTTTTTACGTAAAAAATAAAAAGTTCACTATCGAAAAATTTCTAGACAGCCAAAGAATCTATGAACCATTCACAAAAAAATGGGGTTTGCAAAAAAGTCCTTCAATTTTAATTTTTAGGTTGAGAATTGGAGATTATCACAGATTTCACATGCCAATTGACGGAAAAATTATCGAAGAACATGAAGTCCCTGGCGCACTAAGATCAGTAAGACCATTTGCCTTCACCGACGATATGAACCCGTTCGTTGAAAACTACCGAAAAATATTTTTATGCCAAGATAAAAACGGGCAAAAGTTTGCACTCGTAGCTGTTGGAGCATTCTGCGTCAGCAGCGTAGAAAGAACAGCCGCCCTAAACCAAGACTTAAAAAAGGGAGACGAAGTTGGCTTGTTTAAAATGGGCTCAACGATCGTCGTCATAACAGAACAAGAATACTTGAATTTTAATCAAGATCTTAATGAGGCAACCAAAACAGAGTTGTTTTGTCAGCTAGGAACCCAAGTTGGAAATACTGCTGTAAAATCATCTATTGAAAATATAAAAAAGTAAGGAAGGGGCTATGCCCCTTCCTTAAACAACTAACTATAGACCACCTAATCCAAATGATCCAAATGCTTGAGTCGGATTTGCAACAACTGTTTGATCAGCTGCAGACTGAGTTGTTTGAGTTGAAGAAGAGGAACTATTGGTGATAAGCCTATTCAAGTCATCTCTCCACTTTCTGTAATCAGCAGGGCTGTCTGTGTCATTAAGCTCAGCATCTGTAATCGACTGTAAAATGGATGTCGCTTCAGCTCTATTGATACCGTTAACAACTTTTCCGCTAAGGTTTTTATATCTTCCTCCCTTAATCATACGCTCAGCAACGCTTAATCTGTCGTATACTTCAAATTGAGAGTACGACGTCTTAACAACCGTTGCTGCATTTCCAGAACCAGCTTCAAGTTTTGCGATCAATTGCGTAACTAAGTTCTTAAATGGATGTTCAGGTTCAACTGCAAATGCCGAAATAAACAACTGTCTTAGCTGATCAACAAAATTTGTTGTCAAGCCCATGGTAAAGTCGTTTCTAACCATGTAGGATGCCGGTTGGATAACATAACTGTCGGGGATTACAAACCTTGTATCAAACAAGAAACTCAAAATGTCATTCATATATTCTTTCAAGCCTGCATCGTTAGCTTTCATGATGAATTCTGAAATATTAAAGACAAATCCTTTGTTATTTTTATTAATTTTAGCCATGAATTGTTGTGCAACGTTTGAATTAAGATTTGTTCTTGCCATAGCAGGGTTTGCAAGTTTTTCAGCGTATTCCTTAGCCTCTTTCGCTATAGCAATCATTTTTGCAAGTGAAATTCTTGCTTCATTACTCCACTTTATTCCTGCGCCAACAAGAGCGTAATAAGAAATTCTTTCATTCACTAAAGACAAGATATCATACAAACTGTACACGCCTTTATTATCATCCGTCTTAATTCGATCAAAGTTGCGAAGAATCAATGAATTTTTAAATGCAAGATTTCCTTTTTCGTCAACGTTGGTTGCAAAGTTTTTAAAGATGTTGATCACGCTATCAGCTCGAGCTGTTCTAACCTCATCAGACAGAGTTTTATCGTTGGCAATTGTAAATAGATTCATGTAAAGAGCCACTGGTATTTTCTCAATCGATTCAGCCATATAAAGATCTTTTTCCATGCTGTCTAACTTACGAAGCTTCAGCACAGGATCAAATTTACGCTGATCTTTTGAAACGGTAGATTCATCGACAAATCCATCGGTTGCTTCAGGCGAGGATAACGCAAATATTTTATCATCTCCAAACGAAACTTGCGCAGCAAATCCTTTGCCCCCACCAAAAGTGCTAGAAATAGATCTAAGAGAAATCTGAGACATATTTCCCCTAACATCAAACATTTCGGAAGGACGATCTGTAACGATGCTGTCTTTATTATCTATCAAACAAGCTGATCCTAACATAAGAGAGTATCCAAAGGATCCTTTGTCGCTTTTTACATCAACAGGTTCAGAGGCCGTGATATAAAACGGCTCTTTTATCTGAGAGCTATATCCAACAAGAGCATAACGTCCCTGAACGCCTACAATAGGAACAAACCTAAAAATACAAGCTCTGCTAAGTTCGCTATTAGACTTAATAAAGTGCAGCGGTAAAATTTTGCGAGCAGCAGATGCATTTTTAACAGAAATCATTTGAGTAGAATCTAGCGGACCAAAGGTACTTAACAATTCGCCATCTTCATTTGAAATCATGAAGTAATCAGTTGGTAGCGCTTCAAAAATTTTGACAAGATCTGCAAGTTTTTTAACAAGATCTGCGTCAATATTTTTTGTTACAGCATCACCAAGAAGACCGTTTGCATCGTACACAAGCCTTTGAATCTCATCAAACCAATCTTTCTTTTGAGGCGTAACTCTAACTTCTAAGAAGGCAATCGCTCTCCTCAAGTTTTTATGCATTGCAGATTGATCTTGTTTGAGCGCATTCATAATAAAATCTTTAAACGATAGAGACCCGCTTACAGGTGAAACATCATAGTTGAAGAGATCGCCGTCAAATCTACCTTTTTTGCTAACTTCTAATACAAATGCAGACTTATCGGCACCGCCAACAACTTTGCGGTCAACAACATTATTACCCGCGTCCTTAGTTTCGACCAAAGACAAATATTGTGTGCCGTTTTTAACAAATGCAGCATCAATAGAATTTCCTTCAAAAACAAATTTGTCTGAAGCTTGGTCGGCTGTTGCAGAAATTATCAAAGATCCATCTTCTTTTAAGGCCAACTTTTGACTTCCATCAAATGTCTTTAATACAAATCCTGCTTGAGCAGAGCCTGATGCTACAAAAATAAAGTTCGTTGCGGTAGAATTTCCTTGGCTTAATGAAACCCCGTCTTTTGACCAACCTACAAAATTTTCTTTCAATCTTAGGTTTACAATGTCACCATCTGAAATATTGATAGATGATGTTTTATCTGAAAGATTTGTTAATCCACCTTTTCCATCTTTGCCTTGCAATGCAATTTGAGCAAATGATCCGCCTCTCAAATTAACAGCACTAGCAAGCGTTGCAACTTGATCTTTCGCAAAAGATTTGATTATCCATGCATCTTTTGCACTCATCATGCCGCTATTCATTTTGTAAGCAACGGTATCGTTCAATGACAGAATCATGTCTTCAAACCAAAATAGGTCTTGTGCGGCAGCTGGTAAAATAGATTTGATAACTTGTAAAACATCTTCAAAATATTGATCTCTCGCGGTATATCCTCGGGCCGAATCAATAACAGCTTGATCATCCTTGCTTGATAAATTTTTAAGGAAGTCGGCCAAGATATATTCTTCAGATCCTTGAATTGTGTATCTGTGCACAGAGAACATGGACTCTCGTAATCCTGGCCTACGATGGTAGTCTGCAGATACCCAAGGCAGATATGAAAGGTTCATTTTTCCGTTTTCACCAGGTAGAACAGTTAAATAACCATGTAAGTTATTGCCCGCAACTGAAGAATAAGTTCTAATGATAACTGCAGACTCATCAACAGGGTCAGACGCGCCTTCCAGGTAAAACAACTGTTCATCTGCGATCAATTCAATAGGTGTTCCATTTTTAGTGGCAGACATAATCGCTTGCCCAGATCCATCAAATGATAATGTTTGACCTGCTGAATCCATGATTACAACATCTTTAGAAGATCCCGAAAAACTAAAGCTGTCATTTACATTAACATAGTTTCCATTAGGATTTGTGGCTTTTTCTTTAGCAGTTAAAGTTAATCCTGAAGATTGATCGATACTAACCGCATCTTTATCTATGCAAACCAACTTATTTAGATAGGAAGCAAGCTTGTACTTTTTATCTGAAGATATCATGCGATACGATGTTCCATTTTTTTCTAACGAGAAATGAACATTGTCATGAGAAATCGATGCAATTATTGACTCCACAGGATATAAGCCGGTTAAGCCTTGTCGCTTATTAGAATAAACACCCAAGAAAGAATCAGGAACAGAAGGATTATCATTCTTTATCTTAAGCGTAATTCCCATTCCATCTTCAACAATTAACGTTCCCTCTGGCACAACCATAACTTCGTAATTTTTCCTTGCAGAAAGAGTTGCCGCCACATTTGCCTGTAGCTGCTTAGCAGCCTCTCTTGCGGCTACAACATCAGGCTCTTGACCATTACCAAACCCAGAAACTAAATCTACGACACGCTGAACCGGCTTTAAAATAACAACGAAATTAGATAGAGCACCGTCTGCAGATTTAGTTGTAATTTTAAAAGAAGTTAAGTTGTCAGATTCATTAACAGCCAACAACTTAGTATCATTAGTGCTTAAAATCGCATCAAATCTGTTAGCCTTTGGAAGCATACCTTGAGCAAAAAACTTACCATCTAAATAAATCTTTGGAGCAGAAAGCGAAGGACTAAACCCAAACAATACTTCGTCGAAACTTCCAATCTGATTTTTGTTTCTCGCAATAATATTGTTCGAATCATCCAAGTCTATTTCAAGCATCCTAGATGCACCTTGTGCGTCAAAAGCAGCTCCTCCAACAGGTAAAATAAATTTAGCATAAGGCGCCCATCTTGAAACACGAACACCCTCGTCCGCAAGAATTTGGAATTTGGTTGTATCTGATGATTGAACAATTGCGCCTTTGCCGGAAAGCAGTTTCGCCCTGGAATCGCCGTAATCTAAGATTTGTTGCTCAAGTTGATTTTTTACTCTAACCCTGGATGTTGCATAATTACTTGCGGCAAGAGCCTGCGTACTTGATGCATAAGTGGCGGCAATTGAGCTTGCTTTATTCTTCTGTGCATTAAGCTCATCGGCATACTGCTTCTTAGCAACTTCCATGGCTTGTTTTGCTTCAGCAATAGTTTTTTCACCTTTGGCCAATTCCAGTCTGTAATCGGCAGCTTGAGCAGCAGCTTGAACTTGCAAGCTAGAAAGCGCAGCTCTATTAGACTGATCTCTAACCATTTTTTCAGCATTAGTTTTCTTAATCAAAATATTAAGAGACATCTTGCTAACTGAAGCCTGCAACTTAGTTTTATCTTTCGTGGTAATGTTGTAAATTTCGTTTTTATACCAGGACAAAGATCTTGAACTTGTTGCATCGACATCTTTGGTTACCTGAGCTATAAATCTCGCTTTTCCTTCGCTTTCAATTTTGGAAACAGATTCAAGCATAGCTTTTGGAGCAGAAAGCAAGTCCCAAGCAAGGACTGCATCTTTATAAGGATCAATTTGCGCCATTAGATTTGTAGCAATTGCAGCTTTAAATAACTGCCTTGAAGAAGAGGCCATCAAGCTTGCTTGCGTGTTTGCATCGACAACTTGTGCAATCACGTCTTTTTTTGTCTCGCTCATTTGGCTATAAATAGATTGTAAGCATGCGTTAAACGAGTTTTCAGCTGTCTTAACTTTGTCAGCAGAAACAGCAGCATCTGTTAGATATTGGTATGCTTTTAAAATTTTGACAAGCGGCTGCAAGGCATCAGGAAGAGAAGTTAATAACTCAGGAACAAGGCCAAGCGTAACCGATTTTTTAGCGGGCACAGTACCGTCCGCGTTTGGAGAAACAGGAAATGCTAGATCAATGTCGATAGCTACGTCTTTTAAGTAAGCAGCTTGCATCGACTGCATAGACACGACTTCAAGGTAAGACGTCAAAAGCCAATCCATGGTAAATGGATTAAGCTGGTCTGACGTAAATTGTCCACCATTTACCATAACATTGAATAAATTCTTTTCGTCAATGTCCAACAAGCTAAGAAGGCTATTTTTTTGCCTTTGAAGTTCATATTTAGCCGCAAAAGATGCATAAACACCTGCATCAACACCTAAATTATTTAAAGCGGCCACTAATGCATCTGTCGTCATAGCGTCAAGAGCTGATTTTTGATCTAGGATAGCCGCTGGTAATTTAAATCTTTCTACAAGTTCTTGAGGAGTGTCGCCCACATCTGCATACTGTTTGAGATCAATGTTTTTATCGATAATGTCAGTAAACACCTCTACTTGTTTTTGAAGATCTTCAACCGTTGAGCTCAAAATATCATTAATGTTTCTAAGGTTTGTAAGAGCTTGTTTTGCGGCTTTATCAGCCCTATCTTTGGCTGCAATCACAGCTTCTAATTGACCGCTTAGAGCTTTAGACGCAGCTACCGAATCTTTATACTTATCACTTAATTCCAGCAAATCTTTTTCCTGTTTTCGGATTGTAGTTTGTGCAATTTCGAGATTTTCAGCTCGGTCTTTAGAAACTTTTCTTTCATACTCCAGGGCTTCGTTAAGCTGTCTATCCACCTCTGCTTGTTGCTTCAAGAGTTCGTCTTTTCTTGCATTATCTGTCTGCGCACTCTTAAGGTCAGCCTCAAGCTGAGCTTTTTGCTGCATCAGAGTCGTTCTCTTGGCTTCAGACTCTCCCAGATCTTTAAGGAGCTGTTGATTATAAGCATCGCTCTCATTTTTAGCTTGTTGCAAATCATTCATTTTTGCTGCATGCGAAGCTTCGATTCTTGCAATTTCAAGGGCTGTAGCTTTTGCATCAGCTTCAGATAAATCGCTTAATTCTTGCGCATGCTTTTCTCTTAGTCGAGCCAACTCATTATTAAAATCAGTAGCCTGTGTTGCCATATCCGAAACCAACTTTTGGCGAGCTTTTTCTGCTAACTGAGCCGTTTCTACAGCTGTGCTAGCATTTCTTTGAGCCAAGTCTTTGTAATAAGCGTTATCCTGCTGTAGCTGATCGATAGATAAAGCTTGAGAGCTCATTATTGATTTTGCAGCACCAATGAGCGCATCTTGCGTACCACTAGCTTTTGCAGAAATAATCGTAGCTTTTACATCTGCTGGAAGCTTATTAATGTCAACTGTTCCCAAGAGAAGGGTTAATGCAGACTTAATAGATTCTCTTAACGCGATAAGATCCGCTTTAAGGCCATCATTTAAACCATTAAGCCTCTTGATTTCTTCAGACTGCTGACTAACCACATCTCCAAGTTTTGCGATAATGTCATCCTTAATAGCAACAACAATATTAACTTTGTCCAACAGATCTTGCACACTAGTTGCAGCTGAAAAATCGTTTGTTGACATTTTAGCCTTAAGGGCCGCCATAGACGACTGTAAGCCAGCTAAGCAATCTGCAGATACTCCAGCAAGCTTTGTTTGAATGTCACTTAAAGCCGCGTATTGTTCTTGCATTTTTTTGTTAAGCACATCACCAAATCCAGATAGGTTTTTCCACCCAGAAAGGACGTCTCCCAAAAGTTTGATTTTTTCTTTTAGGGATTTTGCATTTGCAACAGCGTCAGCATCTTGTAAATTTGACTTAAGAATTTCTTCAAGCTGACCGGATGCCGCAACTAACTCTTCATTCAGCTTTTTGCTAATCCCGGTAAGATCATCTACGATTTTATTTCTTTTTGCAGGAATGTTTTTGGAAAAATCGTTTGGATTAAGCGCCAAGTAATCATCGAAGGCAGCCTTTATCGTCACAAGTTTATTTGAAAAGTAATCATTATCGATGGTTTGCATACTTGCAGTTGCTGAATCATCTCTAACTCTTGCATCATAAACCATTTTTTGATTGGTGAGATTGTCATTAGTTTGGCTGTAGAAGCGTTCAGCTGAAGAAAGCAACGCAAGAACTTTTTTAGCAAGTAAATTTAAACCATCAAGTAAAGATGACTTGTCAGACGCTGCCAAAACAAGTGCCAAGTTTTTATCAAAATGACTGTCTTGTGTTCCATAGTAAGCTGAAATCAAGGCTTGAAACTTATCAGAAACGGTTGCAATATTATCAATAAGCTGAGGTTTTAGAGTGTAAAATGCATCAATCGTTTCTAGGGTTTTAGCTGCACGACTCAGGGCTCCATCAACATAACCAACAATTTTTTGTTGCGCTGGGCGATCGGCATCAGCAGGAGAAGGCTTTTTGACTAATGCCTCCTTGTATGCATCAAAGCTTTGTTTTCTTCTATTTGCAAGTACAACAAATCTCGAAAGCCTTTCGTAAAAAGAGTTTTTATGCGCAATCATTTGTGAAACGAAATTTGTAAACTCCACAATTTTTAATTGGAAGTCATTTAGGGTTGTTGAGTCAGATTGAATCGCAGCAACTCTCTCCATCTTCATTTTCAAAAATAAGTCATAGTTATCAAATAACGATCCAGCGCCTCGCTTAAAAATAGAGTTCAAAACGGCGTCTCGTTTGATATCAATATCTTCTTGCACAGGTAATATTAATTCTATTTTGGAGCGCAAAGAATCATCGTAAGGATTCAAATTTAACAGATATTCAATTGTTTCGTTGTAATCAAGTAACGCACATTCAAGTGCTGCAACGTAATTTAAGAAAGCAGCTTCTTGCGTCAAATAATAGTTCCAAGCTGTAACCCAATCTGCATCATTAGTCGTATTTGCAAGAGCCTCTGCCGCAGGAGCAATTTTAGCCTGAACAAGGTTTACTTTTGCATACAAATCCATGATTTGAGAATAGCTCGTTGTTGTTTTTAATAACATGTACTCTCTGAATGCATAAAGCTCTTGATCAAGATTGATTATTGCACCATATTTTTCGAGTAATGCATTGATTGTATCTGCTGAAGCAATAAGCTCTTCGGCTTTTTTCCAGTAAAGTATCTTGTTTGCGCCTACAACAGCCAAATTGCCGTCATCATCTAAGGCAACATCGCTAGCGAGAGCAGGAATGATCAAAGATTTTGAAGTCTGAAAGTTTTCGCCAGAAAACTTCCAAAGTTCAACAACTCTGTCCAAGGAGTTTACAATTTTTAATCCAGCTAAATATATCGCCGCACTTGGCCCTGATCCGACAAGAGATGCCGCAATTTTCGTATAACTTTTTGACTGTTCTTTTGTCAAAAGAGGCATTTGCTTTGAAGATCTGATACCTAAAACAGTCGTTGAAAAATCTTCAAGCTTTTTTCCAAGCAACAAACTAACTCCACTTGAAGACAAGACGCAAAGACCGCCTTGTACTCTCGAAGCTGAGATAATAGAAGCATTTTGTGCATCATTTGAAAGCAACTTGCTGTCTTCTGCGGTAATAGCTGGATCTGACCAGGAACCAAGAAGTAGAGATCTGATCACATCACTGTTAGATGCTGAAATTTTAGTTACATAGTTTGCTGGTCCAAAAATAGTTCTTGCAGCTAAATCATACTGCACAAACAACCAATCATTAGCAAGCTTATATTCGAGCCCTTTGCTGAACTTTGTCGCAGTTTTATTAAATTTAAAAATGCTATTTGATTTAAAATGAGAACCAGTATCATTAAACGCGCCAATTGCCAAAACTTTGTCATTAAAAATTAATGGCATTCCGGAAAGCAGTCTTCCGATAGAAAAAATTTCCATCCAAGGCGACTTACCAACAAGGGGAATGAAAACATCTGGATTGCTCGATGTCTTAATTTTGTCAACAACAGGATCAAGCTTTATCCAATTATCTGAGGTAAAATCACTATCAATGGCAGCTCCAGCTGCATCTGCCATTGCAAAATAAGCTGATGATCTTGTAAATATTCTGCCATCAGAGGGGTTGTTATAAACAAATTGCTCATAACCAGTTGGAGCAGCTGCGCCTGGGTTTTTCCAGATCGAAGAAACGCTATCTAAAGAAGTTGTTCTGGCCGCTGCGGAAACAGCATACCTAACAACAGGTTCTTTTTTTCCTTGATTAACAAAATATTCAATCGCAAGATTTAAACCCAAAACTTTGTCAAAAGAACCAAACGTCTCTACAGATTTGGCTTCTCCAGATCCATCCAAACACTCTTTTAGAGCGCCATCATCACCCACTGTATTTGCAAAAACAGCAAATGGAAGCGCTTTGCCAGCAAGCTCATCCATTTTAGCAATAGAAATTCTTGAGCATTTGCCGAAAGAATCGACTTTTTTAAAACCAAAAGCGACATCATCAAAAAAAAGCGGCTCGCTCCGAGGGGCGTTTGGTAATTCTTGGGTGTCCGAAGCAGATGTCCCTGCCGTTGAAACTTCAAATCGATTTGTAAAAAAGCTCAAGCCTAACAACCCTACCAAAATAGGGATTTTTCTTATGGACTTCCTTAAAAACATGTATTCATTCAAAAAACTTTATCGCCAATTCTAAAAAAAAGATTTTACAAAAATCAACATGAATGGTTTTTCTATCAAAACAAAAATATTTAAAATTTTAGCCAAACAGCGCGGCTAAGCAAAAACCAACAAAACTTAAGCTATTGTTTACTTTTTGGCAATAAAAATTATATATAAACGATGTCATCTTAAATACTGGTTTAGATGAAAAATATTCTATTAGTCGCAACGCTGGCATTAACCGTAAAATTAAACTCCAGCGTTATTTTTGCAAACCTTTACTCAACAATAAAAATAAAAAAATTGATATTGGACACACCAATCACAGACATCACAGGCACATTAATTTTGCAAGATAATAACGCAGATACCGTATCTGGTGGAAGCATTGTTTTTAATGGGGGAATATTACAATCTGGGAACCTATCAACTATTTTTACAGGAACATACGATTCGGCTAGTAACGACTCTATAATTTTAACCGGAAACGACTCTTTAGACATTCAATCAGGCATCATAAGCTTTCCAATTTTAGTGCAAAATGGTGGAAACAAAATTTTAGGCAGGCCTTATTTTTCACAAGCCATAACTCTTCAAAACAGCAGCGCGGCATTATCCATGGCTATTCAAACACCGGTCAACCAAAATGTTAACCTAAACTCTGGGCAGCTAACACTTGACTCAGATCTGTACTTGGGAGAAGGGAATTTAATTATAGGGCCTGGAACGATTAGCTGCGACGGAAATAGATTAACTTTTGGCAGCTATCCGCTAACAACTACTCAAAATTTAACATTTATAAATAGCGCAAACATTGAGCTATTAGCCGACATCTCTATTTCAAACAGTTCATGGATTTTTTCTGATGTAGGTGGAACTTCATACATAAACGGGAATGGGCATACCATCGACATTGGAGATACCGGAGTTTTAAATATAGCAAACGGACACACCCTAACAATCAATAATGCAACAATCAAAGGCCTTGGAAACTCATTGATAGAAGGTAAAGTTGTATTTGGAAATAACGCATCAACACTGAAATGCCGAGAATGCATGCTCGATTTTGCAAGCGATTACACAATTAGCTCTGGCCAACTTTATTTCTATGGCGCAAACAGTGTATTTTTAATCAAAAGCTTTGTTCTAACAATTCAATCAACAGCTGCATTAACTATAGATGGGGTTTCGCTAACTTGGGACAAATTAAGCCTATCAAACGACACAAATCCTATCGTCACACAATCATCTGCAAACCTTGTCTTGATAAACGGAGGATATATCAGATCTGTAAACTCAACACTAGCTCCGATAGCTATTTATTCTACTTCAACATCTCTTTCTTCGAACATTGAAATTACAAGTGCAAGTAACTTAATTTTTAGTAATGCTAGCCCAGGAGTTCCAAAGACAATTCAACTAAGCGGAAACGGACACTACATCCACTTTTCGCGCAGCGAGTTCATTCAAAATTTAATTTTAGAGCCAAATTTAACGGTTATATTTTCAAACATTGTGCTTAAAGACTTTAATCCAGAATGCATTTCATTCCCGCTAGCAAACAACTCATACGTTCACTTTGGCGACGATGTAACGATTGAATTAGGAACAAACATCTCGATTACAAAACCACTTACCATAGTTGGAAATACACTAATTAATGGAAGGGGAAATGATTTGACACTTGTACACGCCGATAGCTTAGTGCACAACACCGCGGGTAAAAATTTAACCATCCAAAATACTAATTTAATGGGAATCGGAGGAGTCAACACAGGAAGCGGACTGGGAAGGCTGCGAATCGAAAACGCAACTGCAAGCATCACCCTAAAAGATTGCTATGTCGCCCTAGAAGACGAATATGAAATAAACACTGGATTTTTTAACTTCGAAAACCAAGTTAAATTCTCCGGCTACGGACAAAAACTCACATACTTATCTTCTGCTCAATCAACAATATTATCAAATTCTGAGCTGATTCTGGATCAAGGAGTGACATTCAGCTATGCGGCAAACGTTGGAATTCTTCCTCAAAATGGAACATCTGCATCATACACTCAAAGCAGAAATAGACTAGCATTCTCCGGCTCAACTTCTGTCTTAAGCTTAGATGGCGCAACTCTGCACTTCACACACACAGGCCTTGTCATGGACAATGGCTTTATTGAAATCAGAGATCGCGGAATATTTAAATCTGTTGCAGGAGAAGACGAAGGTCCTTACGGGCACGCAGTACCTGCAACGGGAGAAGAACCTGTAATCACATCAAACATGCGAGTCAAAGTTCTTTCGGGCGCAGAATTAATATTTGATGGAAATATTATTTACGAATAAAACAGGGGCCTAACAGCCCCTTCTATAATTAAAAAAATCAGATATAATTGGCAAAAATCTAGCAACAAAATTCATGCACAAAAATATTTTCCAAACAATAAAAAAACTAACAACCAAAAGCGAAATGCTTGGCTTTGTATACACAAAAAACGAAGAGCTCATTTCGCAATTAAAAAGTGAAATTGTTGAAGTAGAAGAAGTTATCAACGACCCAAATAAAAAAACCGAGCTCGAAGAAGAAGTAGGAGACATGCTTTTGGCAGCGATAAACTTGTGTGTGTTTTTAAAACTAGACCCAGAAAAAACACTCACAAAAAGCGCGCAAAAATATCAACGACGCCTGGAAAAAGTTGAAGAACTCGTAAAAAAAGCTGGTCTTAAAAACCTCAAAAACCAGCCTCTAGAAATTTTGCTTAAATTTTGGAAACAAGCAAAAGCCGAAACTACCAAGTAACCACATTTTTTTCCAAGGCATTAATTCTGGATTTTGTAAAATTGCAAGGATTTAAAGATGCTGGAAGTTTATTAAAGTAGCCAGCAACAACTATTAACAATGGAAGCATTTGATATTTTACAAAGAAAGGAACATTTTTGTGAGCACGTAAGATGCTAATCTGGGTACTTAAAAACCAAACGTCTTCTAAAAAAGTATTTTTCATATTTAAACTTTGAAGCTTATAAAGGGAAGATAGCAAATCTTTTTCTTCCACTAATCTGTTACGGACCACTGCAAAATCAGCTGCCAGCAAAGCTGATTTCGCCAAAGAGCTTAAACCATAAATAAACACTAAATTATTAACAAAAACACTTAAATTGCCCAATCCATGTCTCTCGCTTGATAAACACTTAAGGGTCAATAATTTAAGTCCGAATCCACTAAGAGCAAAAAGAGTCTGAAATATAAACACCCTGGGATTCAACAAACCCCTCGCTAATATGCCGTATTTTTGGAAACTCGACGCCAGCAATGCTCTAATTTCATCTTTAGTAAATAATTTATAAGCCTGCTTTCCGATAATGGTTTTTTTAGAAAAGGGAAGCCAGGAATCAACTATCGACTCAGAGTTATCCCAACCGATAAAAGGTCTTTTTGTTCCAAATCTTTGTTCAAACTCAGAAAAACATTCTTGAACAAACTCGCGAAGCTCTTCTTCGCTCTGCAAATATTCACCATCAACAGAATCATCAATTTCAGAAAACTCTGGCGTTTTAACATTTTTTTTAGGTTTTTCAGCGTGATAGACAGGCAAAGCTTTATCAACATAAACTTCGTCGTCCCAGGGATCCAGGTCTTCAATCGCTTGACGGGAAAACAGCGAAGAGAGGCTGGTAATCGTTATAAGTAAAAAAATTTTTTTAGCGAACATGGATTGTTTATGCAATTTTTAATCTAAATAATTATCACTAAAAAAAGCCCGTTTAGCAAAAAAATAAGAATACTCCTAAAAATCGCCGTTTTTTAAAAAAACAACAGGTTATATAATTTCTCAATGCAATTTTTATGGATAACTGCTCGCAACATATTTCAAGCCGCCATTTATATCGAGCGTTGCGCCCGGTGCAATTTGAACATCAAGCGCGGTACCAAATTCAACTTCGGCTCCTGGAAGTGGACTAATGTTGATTGAAGTCTTCCCGTCAACAAGAACACGCCCATAATCCAAAGCCATGCCCATAGATCCAGTGCTAAAATTACAAGAATCAAGCCTTAACGTCGCACTGGGAGAGGCTAATTTAAAGTGGCGCTTTTGCAGCGCAGGATTTCCCCCGTCAGCTGATGTGTCAGGATTATAAAAAAATCCAACATCTCGGTCCAAATTAAGACTACCACCACTTTTGACTTCTAAGCTTCCTTTGCTTGCAAAAGTAAACACTGAGGCACCTGAGGTAGAGGTTGAATCTAATCCAGCAAGTCGCACACTACCTGAAATATCAAGGTTTCCTTGACCAAAATTTAAGCCTCCAGAATCCATAACTATGTCGCTGTTTTTTAACTCAAGCTTTGCAGTATCGCTCGTTAATTGAATTGCATTGGGATTAGAAGCATAAATATTCCCATTTTGAATCGTTAAGGTTTTCCCTGGTACTGTCACATTCAAAATATTAGCTGCACCAAGCGTCAATTCGTTTCCCCCAACATTGATTGTTGCATCTCCAACAAAATTTAAAGGCACCGTAGAAAAGTTGAGGTTTTTACTTAATGAAACGACAGTGTTGTCTCCAAATTCAAGCTTAGCTTGTGATCCTCCTGAGCCCTGAAAATTAATTAGAGCCGGATCAAAATCTTTAACCATGGCATTTGTAATCGTAAGCGTAACGTTCTCTTGAATAGTAAAATATTGACCTGAAGAATAATTAAACTGAATAAAATTGCCCTGCCCATCCATCGTAACAGCCTTTGGGGTTGCCGGAGTATCATTCACAACAGTAAGATTTGAATTCTGCCCCAACGTTTGATTTGATTCAAGTGTTGGAGTAGTTGTTGTCACAGCAACGGGAGCAGATGCAGCACTTACCGTTGAACGAATAGTTCCTCCGTTTAGGTAAGAAATTACGCCGCCAGAGGAAGTAATAAAAGGTGACGCATCAGAAAGCGATGTATCAAGCGGATCATAAAACAAAACAACTCCATCAACAACTAGAGTTGTTGATGCGCCAGAGACATTAAATCTATTGGGCTCGCGAACAAGAACTAGGCAATCTCCACTTTGAGCCACGATAGAACCGGAATCGTGCGGAAAGGATGCAGACAGAGATATTCTGGTACTAAATAACTTTATCGAGCCGCCTGACAATATATCAAAATCACCAAAACCTGAACCCAAACCATAAACATTTAAGTTAACCAAATACAAAGTATGATTTGTATTAACGCGAATGACGCCACCAGAACTAATATCCAAGGAGTTACTATCGCCATTTAAGACCGAGGTTCCGCCAGAGCCTTGAAAATCCCAGGTTCCAGAAAGGGAAACCGCACCTTCAAGAAAAATGTCGCTTGCATTCAAGAAAGTTGTGGTCCCAGCCCAAGAACCAGATCCAAGCGTTAACTTTTTATAGTTAACATCAACAGTGCCCGCACCAGAAAATACAACCCCACTTTGCAAGCTTAAGTCATCTTGCAAAATAACCGTTCCACCATTCATCGTAATATTTTGAGTTAACTTGTTTTGTAGCGCTAAATTTACAGAAGAAGAACTATCAGCAAGAACAATAGCTGAAGAAAAATAGGCTTGGCCTTTAATCGTACTTCCTAAGCCAGAAACATTAACAGCTTGTACAACCGAGTGATTGTCGCAAACTAAGGTTTGACCTGCTGTTAACTTTATCGTATCAGAAGAAGAAGGATCTAAAGTTCCTGTAATGATCGAACGACTCGCAGAACCTTGCTGCAAACAACCATCGCTAAAAGTTAAAACATCATTTACCGACAAACCTTGAATAGAATTTGCATTTGCTCCCTCTGTCAAAATTGTTCCATCAACCACGAGAGCCGTATTGGCTTGCAAAAATAATTTTCCTCCGGATGGAAATTTTAATGTTGATGCTTGAGAGCCAAACGTAATTGCACAATTCGCTAATGAAAACGAAAAAATAACAATAAAAAAAACTCTTGACGCAAAAACAAACAACATTAAAAATTCCTCCAAAAAAATTTTTAAGTTTATGGATAAGTCGTTGCTGTGTATTTCAAGCCACCGTTAACTTCAAGAACAGCATTTGCAGTAATATTGACATCAAGTGCCGTGCCAAATTCAACCTCAGCATTTGTCGCAGGACTAACGTTCAAGATTGTTCGGCCATCAATTAAAATTCTACCATAGTCAAATGCCATACCCATAAGCCCAGAATAAACGCTGCAAGTATTAAAGTTTATTGTTGCACTAGGATCAGTCATTTTAAAGTGGCGTTTTTGTACCGCAGACACACCTCCGTCAGATGTTATATTTGGGTTGTAGCTGAAGGTCATGCCACGATCAAGAACAAGTGAGGAATTTGTTGTAACAGTCAACAAACCCTTGCTCGCAAAAGTAAAGATGGAAGTTCCTGCAACGGCAGTTTGATCGAGGCCAAAGAACGAAACTTTATCTTTAATATCCATGCTACCTTGTGAGAATGTAAATCCAACGTTTGTAGAAGTAACGGACACATTTTGGAATAAAATCTTAGCTGTATCATTTGTTGCCTGAATCGCGGTTGCATTTGTCATATTAACTGTACCACCTCTAATAGTACAAGTTTTAGCTGCAGTTGTGTTGTTAATGGCACCTGCGGCGCTTAAAGTTAAGGTAGTACCTTGTAAATCAAGGGTTGCGTTTCCAACAACGGTTAATGGAGTTGTTGAAATTGTTTGGTTTTTTCCAAATTCAACAATAACGTTATCTCCAAACTGAACTTTTGCAAGAGTTCCACCTGCACCACCAAAAGTCATTAAAGAAATATCAAAATCTTTTAACATAACGTTAGTCAAGGTAAGCGTAACGTTTTGTTGCAGAGTAAAATATGAGTTTGTAAGATAGTTGAACTGAATAAAATGACCCTGACCATCAAGCGTAACTGCTTTTGGAGAAGCAGGGGTTGCATTGACAATGGTTATAGTTGAGAATGGACTTAAAATTTGACTGGTAGTTAGAGTTGCAGATGTTGCTGTAATGCTAAGATTACCACCAAGAGCTCCACCTGATAGCGCAGATCTAATTACTCCATTGTTTGATAAAGTAATCGTGCCTCCGGTATTTACAATAGGATTTGCTGCACCACTAGCATCAAGATTGTCATAAAGGAATGAAACTCCATCCACAACAAGGGTTCCACCGGCTGCAACGCTAAAAGTATCTGTGCCTCTAGCATAATAATAACACTGACCACCTTGAATAGTAATTGTTCCTGCAGACAAAACAAACGCACCGTTAGAAGTTAAATTTGTTTCATAAATCCTCAAACTAGATGTTGATGTCATGGAAAGCCTTGCTGTAGCAACACCTGTAATATTTAAATTTGCGATGTAAAGTGTGTGATTTGCGCCGATGGAAATAGTTCCTCCACCACTTAAATCAAGGTTATTACCATTTCCATTAATTCTTGAAGAAACACCTGCTCCAGAAAAAGTCCATGTTCCCGTTAAAGAAACATAACCATCAATATCAATATCAGATGCGTTTAAAAAAGTTGTAGAACCAGACCATGGAGTTGATTGCATAGCCGAAATTGTTAAGCCTTTATTATTTACATTACAAGTGCCTGTTCCTGTAAAAAAAATATTTGTCTCTAGGGTTAATTTATCACCCAAAATAACAGTTCCACCATTCATCGTGATGTTTTGCGACAAGTTGTGTTGTAAATTTAAAGTAACTGACGTGGCTGCATCTGTTAAAACAATAGCAGAACCAAATACTGGCGAGCCATTTATTACATTGCCGGTCCCTGAAATATTTACCGATTGGATAACAGAATCGTTAAAAGATTCAAGAATACCATTTCCCGTCAACTTAAAAGTATCTCCAGTCGTCGGATCATATGAGGATGTAGTAAAAAATTTAGAATTACCAGAGGTCTGCATAAAACCACCAGAAAAAGTTATCGTGTCACCAGTTGTAGTTCCCTGAATTGAAGTTGCTGAAAACGTATCGGCATAAATAGTTCCATTATTTACAATAAGCGGAGTGAACGCATTTAATTTTAAAGCAGAACTAGCACCAACAAGCTTCAAAGTTGAAGTTGTGCTACCAAAAGAAATAGCGCCCTGCAATGCAACACCAGAAAAAAACATTAACCAAGATGAAAAAATTATTTTAGATAAACACCAAAACATACAACCTCAGCTTGGGATTGATTAAGATCGGCGATAAGATTAAAATTATTTTTTTTCAAATAGCAACAAAAGGCAGTTCTGGGCCCGATTTAAATAGCGCTTTTGGCATACCTGCCTTACACCACACATCGAAAAGATATTAGCTCATTGATAAATAAATTTTTTTTAAAATATTTGTTTGTTTTTCTAAATTAAACTTTTCTTGATAAGTTAAAAAAGCGTTTTTTCCCATAGCATCAAGCAATCCTTTATTTAACAAAATAAATTTTATTTTTTTTAACCAAGCTTTTTCATCAAGCGGCAACAAAAAGCCTGTTTTATTATCATCAACTATTTCTTCGAGCGGCGAAAGACTGGAAACAAAAGATGTTTTACTCAAAAAGCCTGCTTCTATAACAGGTCTTGCAAAATGGCCAGTTGTGCAGGGAAACAACAAAACATCAGATTTTTTCATGTAAAGCTCGGGATTAAAAACTTGCCCTACGACCTCAACTCGGTTCGCGCTTTGGCTAATTAAAGCCTCACACTTTTTTAACAAACGACTCTGAGACAAGACAAAAGAAAGCGCAGAAGGTCTAGTTTTTGGCCAATAACCCAAAATACGCAAGACAAGACCTTCTTTGAACGGAAGCTTGCTCCATATTTTTAGTAAAAAAATAATTCCTTTTTCTACCGACACGCCTCCAACATAAATAAAAGACATACTATCTTCGATCAACGGCTCATCTTGGTTAGAAAATTTAACTTCATCAACAGCGTTGTAAAGAATTTCTAATTTTTCAGACCCTTGCCAAAAGCGTCCATCATGTCTTGATATCGCCAATATTTTGTCTGAATATTTATTAATTATTTGTGTTATTAAAAATTTTCTCACCCCAAAATATCCGTCATTTAAAGATTCTCGAACATGGCAAATCGATTTAATCCCTAAAAATTTTGTGGCAAACAACCAGGGCCAAAGAGGAGAACTATTTAAGTGAACAACATCAGGCTTATACTTTTTCAATATTTTAAAAGCAAAAAAAAGTGTTAAGAAAATTCCAAAAAAGGCCTTTATAAACCTATGAATCCTAATAATCGAGTACCACCAAATTACTGTGTGAGAAAATGGTTCAACTTCAAGAATTTCATCAACCTTAATGCCACGCTCGTCAAACATTTTTAGAGAGTCAGAACTCTGCATTACAACTAAATTGTAATCAAATAAGTTTTTATCTAAATTCGAAATCATTTGACACAAACTAACGAGCGCGCCACCAACCCCAACGCCATGGTGCACAAAAAGGATTTTAGACTTATGATTCATTGAACCAATTCAACTCCTGATCATTTAGATGAAGCTCTCCAGCAGCATTATTAAACATTTCTCGTAGCGACAAAGTTAAATATGAGGTCAAAAAATATCGCTGCCACAGCCTGTGAAAATCCTCAGAACAAGATCCGTATGGGGCTTTTGTGAGGCTTAAAAAATTTAAAACATTATTTTTGTGACCCTTGTCAATTGCAATAAAACTTTCATTTAAATCTTCACCAAAACCAAGCGCATAAAAATTTTTAAAATCTTCAATAATTACAGTTTTTTCTTCCCAATAAAACTCTGCTCTCTCCTTAAATAAATCCTTACTTGCGTTGGTAACATAAATTAAAGTGGCAACAGAACCATCAACAAAAGTTAAGGATGCAACCAAATTATCTTTTAACTCAGAAGAAAAAGATGCTGTTAATTTGGACGGTTTTGCTTTAACGATATTTAAAAACAACTCTATGAAATGGCAAATTTCGCTAATAATTTTAGAACTAACATTATAATCACCGCTTGCACTCACTCGATAATTAATAATCAATGGCTCTTTTCTCGACGATAAGAGATCTTGCAGCTTTTGAATGAGCGGGGAAAATGATCGATTAAAATCAACCGCAAAACAAGCTTCTTTATTTTGTTTTAAATAAGATTGCAACTCATACAACTGCTCAAACTCAGTCACAAGCGGTTTTTCACAAAAAACAGCTTTTCCTTCAGATAAAAATGAAATAATTTGCCTAGCGTGTAAATCTTCAGGAGTGGCCAAAAATATCACATCCACATCACCATCATTTAACACTTCTTGGCAATCTGAGGTTATTTTTGAAAAACCAAAAGTAGCCTGAAAATCAAGTAATGAACTTGCGTTCAAGTCGCAAACAACCGACAAATTCACACCACTTAAGCTTGTTAAAATAGGAGCAAGAGTACTTTTTGCAAATGCGCCAGCGCCAACAAGAGCGCAATCTAAAGACCCTTTTTGCAAAAATGAGACACTAACGGGAAGATGTTCCTTTTGCACTTTTAAAAAGGAGCCAACATCTTGCTTTTGCTGAACAAACTTTGGCTCTTGAGAATACTCAAAAATTAAACCAAAAACATCTTTCTCAAGGTCTGAGTAAGCCTTTTGAATCAAATCATCTTCAAACGAGTAAACATTAGAAATAAGATCGTCCACAAAAAACGATCCCGCACAAATCATGTCGGCAACACACTGTAAATTTCGGTTTTCTGTCCACCGCACATATCCAATCGGATAATCAAGCCCTTTTTTTTCGTAATTTTCGTCATATCGACCTGGCCCATAAGAGCAAGATATTAACAAGTCTATTTCTTTTTTATACAAATTTTCTCGAGCAGCAATTATAGGAAAATTTCCAACAATAATAACTTTACCTCGCATGCGACAAAGGGAAACTGCTTGATCAACTAAATCTTGGTTCGTTGATGAAGCACAAATAAAAACAGCATCAAGACCAACATTATCTAGTAAGTCTAAAATACCTTTTATAAACGATCCATCGGCATCGCTTTGAAATACATGGCTAGCTCCAGAATCTTTTGCGGCATCCAATTTACTTTGTGATGTGTCGATAGCAAAAACATTAAGGCCTGCCATCTTTGCTAGCTTGAGCTGCAACTGCCCTAGCAATCCCATGCCAATGATTCCAATATTTTCACCGAGCTGTAAATTGCCTCTCCGAAGAGCATGTAAAGCGATTGCGCCTAAAGTAGTAATACTGCTCTGCTTAATAAATTTTTTATCTTTAATTTTAACGGCTAAGTTTTCGGGAATAACTGCAAGCTCACTGTGCGTTGCGTGCCCAAAACCAGCACAAGCAACGATGTCTCCAGGCTTAAAATAATCAGACTGAGACTCCAAGACAACGCCTGAAGAAGAATAACCCACCTCTATTTTTTTTAAGAGAAGTGATTTTATTTGGTAAAAACCTGACAAAAAACCCTTCTCAGAAATATGCTGCATCAATTTTTCATAACTTGATCCAAAATCCATAAAGCTTTTTTTAAAAAATGCATGCTTGCTATTTTGCAAAGTTGCAAGCTCTGTTCCCTTGCTCACAAAAGAATATCGCGTTTGCACCAGAATAGTGTTTTTAATTATTTGTGGATTAGGAACTTCGTACAAGCTTGTCTTGCCATTTGATAGAAAAAGTTTTTTCATTTTACCGCATGATCAATTTGGTTGTGAGTTTTTGCACACCATAAGCAGCCTAAGTTATACCTAAAATTAAAACCGGATCCAATATTTTTTTAGCTTGAGACATCAACTTATTTTTATTTTCAAAAAACAAAGTATGCCCGACAAGAATAACGACCAAATCAAATTCAAGAAAATCTTGGCCAGAATCACCTTTTAGCCCCAAGGACGAAACTTCTTCGATAGAAAAAAAAGGATCCCGAACAAACAAGTCAACGCAAGGGGTTTGGTTAAGCTTTTTACAGATATTTAATGCAGGCGAATTGCGAAGGTCGCGAACATCTGGTTTGTAGGTTATGCCGAGTGCTAAAATTTTAGCACAATCTTGTTGTAAGTTATTAACCGCATTCAAAATCTCTCCCAAAATGACATCTTCTTGATTTTTATTTATCTCAAGCGCAAGTTGAATCGATGAAGGAAGATATGGAAGAAGATACGGATGAACAGGCAAGCAATCTCCTCCAACGCCAATCCCGGGGGCATGAATATTAACTCTTGGATGCTTGTTTGCAAGAGTTATTAATTCAAATGGATCAATCTCTAAAGATTTAGAAAAATTATAAACTTCATTTGCAAAAGCAATATTTAAAAGCCTAAATGAATTTTCAAAAACTTTTGTGGCTTCGGCAATCATAGACGTTGTTTTTGAAATAGGAGCTGTCAAAATTTGTTCATAAAAATCAGCAGCTTTTTGCGAACAAATATCTGTAACACCACCTACAATTCGCTCGTTTGAAAGCAGTTCTTTAATTGCATTTCCAGGAAGTAATCGCTCAGGAGAATATGCAAGAAAAAAGTCTTTGCCGCATTCTAATCCTGTTAAAAAATTAATCTTACGACTGATAAAATTTGTGTACCCCACAGGAACCGTTGACTCCAAAATTACAACAACACCCTGCGTAAAAAACTTAAGCGAATCGGTAATTGCTCCGGTCAAAATATTTAAATTAATTACGTTGGTGTCAGGATAAAAAGGGGTTGGAACCGCGAAAATAATGTAATCAGATTTTTGAGATAAATAGTGCGACAATTTTAAATTTTCACGCACAACATCGCCCTTGAGTAAAAAAAGAACGTCAGCCTCTATAGAATTTTCGTCAAATTTATTAATTGCTTGAAGGCGATTTTTACTAGCATCAACGCCAAAAACCCCCAACCCGCTCATTGCCGACAAGACTGCAAGCGGCAATCCGATTTGCCCAAGCCCAACGATAGAAGCAGTTTTTTGACACTTAAGAGACACTTAGTTTTTCTTCGTAAAATTTTTTGATCAAATTAACAATTTTTTGCGAAGCGTGTCCATCCCCAAAAGCAGTAGAAAATGTTCCGCTTGAATTAAAATTTAAAAGACGCTCAAAAGATGGAACCAAATTGCTGGCATTTTTATCTAATAAAAAAACTTGATCATCAAAATCATCGTGAACCCGCTCAGACTTCTTTCTCAAAGACAAGACCGGCTTAGATAAAGTTACCGCTTCTTCCAAAACCCCACCGGAATCTGACATCACAACGGCAGAATTTTTTAGCAAAAAAACTGCGTCAGGATAGGATAAGAAATCCAAGAATCGAACTCTGTGCGCAAATTTTTGATTAAAAAAATCAACAACAAACTGCGTATCAGGATTGGGATGCTTCAAATAAAAAATTTCTAAGTCATGATACTTATTAAGCAAAATCTCAATACCAGCAAGAATTTTATAACCAAACTCTCCCAAATTTTCTCGCCGGTGCATGGAAAAAAATATAATTTTTTTATTACTAAATATTTGAACCAAATCACGCACGTATAAAGATACAAGGTTAGCATTTTTATCAATAGCTCGGGACATAATTTTTAAAGCATCAACAACAGAGTTCCCAACAACATAAGCATTCTTCAACGAAATATTTTGCATCTTTAGATTGTCTAAATTTTCTTGGCGCGGACAAAAATGCATAGTTGAAATTTCATCAATAAATTTACGATTGATTTCTTCAGGAAACGGAGAAAAATTATCAAAGCTTCTAAGCCCAGCTTCGACATGAAACACATCTATTTTTAATAAAAATGCTGCAAATGCTGCAGCAAAAGAAGTTGCGGTATCGCCATGAACAACCACAGCCGAAGGCAAAGTTGCTGATAAAAAATTGTAAATTTGTGAAAGTAATTGAGAATAAAGTTCCGACAAATTTTTTGAATTAATTCGATCAAGAACCAAGTGAGGATTAATATCAAAATTCTCTAGAAATTGTGATTGCAAATCTCCATGCTGACCAGAGCAAACCCATTCTACAAAAAATCCTTGCTCGGTTAGCTCTTTAAAAATAGGTGCTAATTTTATAACTTCCGGCCGGGTTCCTGAAACCACAACCACTTTATTTAAAAGAGTCATCGCACTCAGTTAAAGCATTCAAACTCTTTTAAATAAAAAAAACGAATCGGTCAACCTACTTTTAATGACGACCCTTAGCAGGACTTGTTGGGCTTCCTGGACAAGAGCCACCTCTGATTGGAGAACCCAATCCGCGCAGATTTGATCTCTTTATCGGAGTAACAGGCGGATAATCTTGTCTGCACGATTGAACTTCTTCAGGATAAAGACAGCAAACATCTTCAAGTGGATCATACAATTTCGGAAGCAGATCTGGATTAACAAAAGATCTTTCATCATCAGAAAGAGAAAACTCTGTATTAATCAAATTTAGTAAATCAAAAGAACACCTTCTTGGAGTGGTTAGATCAGGGTTAAATATCGCTTTCATTTTTTCAGGACTAATTAGTTCGGAATTTATGAGAGCTATACACCCCATTACATTATTATTAATCGTTTTAATGCCAATCTGCGGTGAAAAATCAACAACACCTTTTGCACCCCAAAAAAGACTTCCCTCTTCTCCGGCAGGATTAATTAAATCAAGATCATTCATTAGCTTATTGAAAAAATCTTGGCTCAATCTGTAAAGCACATCCCCTTCCGCACAACCATTCAAGATCTTTTGCAATTCAAGATGAGTTTGCTGTTCAAAAATAGTTATTCGTTCAACATTATTACTAATTATAGAGCGATAGGCCCTATTAATTTTATTGGCATGATTATTCCCGGAATGTAGACTATAGTTAAACTTCCTTAGGTTTTCAAAAGCCTCTTCCTTGCGTTGGTCGAAGATCGAAGCAGATTTAGTAATAGAGTCGCAAATTCGGCCATTAGCGTTAATTAGCATCTTATAATAATCTGCCAAGCGTGATATGTGCTCGTGTTGCGCGGGATACTCGTTTTTTCCGTAAAGAGCCGCCTTAATTAGCCTAAAATTCACGCATAGAATAACAGCTCTCACTCCAACCCAATATAACTTTTCAAATTCCGAATTGTGATTACGTGACACTTCGGCCTCAAACAATTCAATGCATTTTTCCAAAATCAATAAAGCGTCTGTAGGCGAAACCTCTTCTGTTTTTATCTTAGAAAAATTTTCGTCGGCAATATAAACAGAAATTAAATCCGCAGCGATTGGAGATCCTTGCTCAAAAAGCAATTTTTTTGCTACGTCCTTGTAATTCTGCGACACCGCGTTTTTTCTTTCCAAACATTTACGTGCTTCATTTTTATCTTTGTGATTCTTAAATTTTTTATAATTAGCTAGTTTTTTAGCCAAGAAAGAACGCGTACATGATTGAACTACTCTTGCCGCATCAAGTTTTTTATCTTCTAGAATCAAGAATTCTTCAAATGTTTTTCCTTTCTTAATTTCAGTTGGCATAAAATTACAGGAGTTTAATCCCTGATTAAAATCCAACTGATCATCGATCTCGATATCTGAAAAAATTTTATTCAGCATTGGATCAACAGATGCAACCGCAACTTCGGGCTGAAACAATTGCGCTAAATTTTTTACTTTCAAATCCAAATTCAAATTACTAAGAACGTGTTTAGCGTTATTTTCAGCAACAAAAACAGGATACGTACAAGCGAGATAAGCAGCACATGGATTATGAATTTCCTGCTCAAATTGGTCAAACAAATCATTTAAACCACTAACAGTCTCTATCCTCAAGGGTACCGAGTCTATTTCTAGATATTTTATAAGATCCCGAGAAGAAATAAGAAGCTGTGCAGCTGCTAAATCATATGCTTCCAAAACCTTGTTCACATTACAAAAAAATGATGTTTTTAAATCCTGTCGAATCAATTCGTTGTCTACAAAGCTTGGAACGAACGCCAAATCTTCTGGGTTCTGCTCACGATACAATCTTATTAAATAGGTTTTATAATAACACAAAACCTTGTCATAAAACTCTTTCTTAGAATTAATAACATTTGAATAACCTGGCACAATGAATTTTAAGCTCCGCAACATCATGCGCTTAATTTCAAGAAGCTTGCAATCCTTATTTAAATAGGCCTCTGGGAAAACAGAATTTTCTTTCGGCGAGCATAACTTTATATAACAATCATCTGCAGAGAAAATGTTTTTTACAAAATCCAATTTCAATAAGTTTTTGTCATCGGAAACAACTTGGGGGATAAAGTCTGCTAGTTGCAATTGTTTTACGTTCAGAACTCCAGCTCCATGAGCACAAGCAACAACAAAGTCTTTCATTCTTTTTGGAGCCTTTTGAGGCTCGCTTAATAAAAGCTCCACCAAACACACCTCTTTACGTTCTTTAACCAGCTCAGGGGTACTGTCGGCAGACTTATTAATGAATAAATTTCCACTTACTGGAAATATCTTTTTTATGTATTGCAACAAAATGGGGCTTGTTTCCAAGAATAAGCCTGTATCCTTATTTTTCAACGATAAAGCATTCCTGTTCAAGAAAAAGCGAGCCGTTTTAATGCTATCAATCTTATTGGATATTTTAGCTAAAATATCTTTTCTTTGCTTGCATTCATATAATTTTGTGTTTTCAACAAAATAATCTAAAACTCCTTTATAAAAATTTTGAAATTCATAAAACTTATCTGATAGAACAACCAAATAGTTTAAGTAAAGGCGTATATCATGCTCCTCAAACTGCTCTGATGAAGATCTTGCTATCCCTAACAGAGAATTAAGCAAATCTTCATACCCAATATCCCTTGTAGAAGCCTGAGCCAAAATTTTCAAACTATCTAACTGCATCCCAAGCTCTCTTCGAACTTGCTCTGAATTCTGTATTTCAAGGAAGTCATTACGTTCTTCTTCAACAATAGATATTCTTTCTTTTAATTCATCACGCAAGACCTCTTGGCGATCGACAAGCTCTTCAAATGCAAGCGATTCACAAACAACCGCCCTCTCGCGAGCCTCTTGCTCTTCCAGCTTAACAAATTCTCCAGCTTCTAGATTTAAAATAAAATCACGGCGAGCAGCAAAATCCTTATCTATAAGGTCAATCGTTCGAGCTATATTTAAGTCAATGCGGGCTGAAAATTCATCTTTAACTATTTTTTCACGATTTACACTTTCGCGGCCCCCTACAAAAGATATGGCTGAGTCAATCCTTGAATTAGACTCTTCAACCAAAATATCTTCTCTTAGTCCAGGCTCTTGCGAAACTTCATCTTCGGCCCCGAATAAAAGACGCTTCGCGCAATCATGTTGCAAAAGCGGTTCGGAAAATTCATCGCTTATTTTGGAGAATTCATCGTCTTGATTATTGCAAACCGATCTTCTATCGCAATCCTGATTATCAAAAAGTTCTTCTTGTTGAAGTGTTGCAAAACTAGAGACAGACTCTTCTTCTAATGAGCTTCTTGAGACGTTTTCATTATTTACAAGGCTTAACTGTTGTACAGTAAGTCGTTCTTGATTTTTTATAACCTCTATCTCTCTCTGCGCTTCCACTTCTGTAGCAGACCTACCGCTTAGCTCATTAAACTCAAGCTCACTCTGCGACTCAAGTGGCTGACGAGCCAAAGACTCTTCATTTATTTCAACCTGACGGGCATCTTCTTGTTCGTTCTCGATTAAAACTCTAGCTGATTGCTCTCGTCCGACAAAATCATGGATTAATCCGAGAGAAGCTTCTTCATTCAACCTAATATATCTCCACGCGCTCTCCTCTGTGGATAAAATATCGTTGCGCGCATCACTCTCTAAACGCTCAAGTATGCTTCGAGCGCTTAACTCATCAAACCCCAAGGACTGGCATTCAGTTACAAGCTCACGATTCAAATCCTCGACTTGAACAACTTCTTGGCGAGACTCCTCGTCTAACCCAACACTATTAAAAAACTCATCCCTATGGATCTTAATGCTCAAATCTTCAGGAACTTCATGGCTTAAATTTTGCACTTCAACTTCAGCTTGTTTATTTTTTGTTGGAGACCTCAAGGCAGCAGGCGAAAGCAAGCTATCATTTTCTCTAAGCTTTTTAGCTATTAAAGCTCCTGAGCCAAGAAGCGCAACTGAAGGAACAATCTTAAGTGCCAAAGATTGCATCGCCAATTTATTGTCAAAATTTTTGTGCTCTTCCAGAACACAGTCTGAGTGATCGACAGGATGAACATCATCAATGACATCATTGTTTTCATAAAAATCTTCTTCATCAGCAACGCCTTCAGCCAAAGAAATTTCTTCAAGAGGAGGTGCTTGGTCAATCAAAAGTGAAGGATCAAGCGCGAGCGCAAAAGGTGTTTCCTCGGACGCAAGAATACCATCTGCAGATTGCTCCACAGGAGTATTTTGATTATTTTTAAGTACTCTTGACGCTTCTTCTAAATCTAGATAACACTCGTCGCCAACTTTTGAAACGGGACCAACTTTTTCGATTGATGACCAATCAGGGCCTTGATTAATCCAAACTTGTTCGTCGCAGAGTAGTTTCGATGCGAACAAGGAAGTAATAACAAATATAAAGAACATTTTTACAAGAAAAAACAATGCTGATAAAACAATTGTAAATAAAAAAAATTAAATTGCAAAAAACGACTTATTTATCTAGAAATCCCAACGATTGTAAAACTTTTTTTGCATCAAAATATGCTTCTTGCATACTTGAATACTTCCATTCACCAAATCTCCCAATCGATAAAACTCCTTTGCTGATCAACTGTTTGTGAATTTCGCCTAGATTTTTTTCACGCCAAAAATCGTAACAAACGTAAGCATGTTTTAAAAAAATATCATGCTGAACAATAATATCTGTCTGTGCAAAATTAAAAATTTTACTTAACTCTTGAATCGATTTTTTTTTTATCAAATTTAAATCGGATCCATTTTTTAAAGAAACTTCGGCATAAATAGACGAGCATCCCAAGGGCGCCATTAAAGGCCCAAAGTTATTCCAAAATCCAACGCGATAAAACGGATATTTTTTTTCAGGATAATAAATCCAATGCTTGTCGCTAAGATTTGGTTTATTCACACCAAAATTCATACACAAAACAGAATTGGCTTTTAACTTGCAAGCAGCCGCTCTCAGCGCCGAATTATTTGTTAAATTTAAAAAAACAGGCAAAGGCGCGGTGTTAACCAAATGCTCAAAAGAGGCTACTTCTTTGGAAGAAAAAAAACATTTTTTGTTTTCTAGATCAACAAATTCAAGCTCCGACAGAAATTTAATCTTATTTTTCAATTTAGCTTCTATACCTTTAATTAAGGACTGAATACCTCCTCTTTTTGGATAGAAAAAAGAAGCATTATAACCCTTTCCAGAAAACGCCTCCTTAAAAATTAAATTTCTTAGCAAATCTTCAATTGAAGTATTCGGAACAAATCGAGAGGTCCACGAGGCCGAAATTTTTTTTGCAGAAGTATTTAAAAGTTTTTCGTTGTAAGGAATAAAAAAATGGTTCGCAAAGCCCTCTCCAAAGTGTGTCATTACCCAAGAATAAAATGTTTTTGGATTTAAGTTTTTTTTCTTTTCTAAAAACCCAACGATACAATCAAGTGCTACTTGTTCGGGCAAAAATGAAATGTGACTTTGAAATGGATAAGGAATATACCTACCAAACTGGTACACAAAAGAGCTCCGCTGAATTTCATCACAATTTTCAAGCCCAAGCACTTGATCAAGGAACTCTCGAAACTCTGGATGCGAAATATGCAAGAAGTGACCAGTGCAGTCAAAAGTAAAACCATCTTTTTGAACCGACTTCAAAAGACCCGCAGCTTCTTGGTCTTTTTCGAAAATTTGATAATCAAAAAAATTGTTTTTTTCCAGCAAGTAAGCCAGCGACAGCCCTGTGAGTCCTGCGCCGATAATAACAACCTTTGGCATACATACTCAAAAATCAACACGATTAGAATATTTAAAAAATTTTAAATTGAAAGCACAACCATCTTTTTTATATGATGCCTGCGACATAAAACCGGGGCGACCTATTATTCAAAACATTAAGCAAGATCTCGCGAACATACTCAAACTTGCAATTCCAGAAACAATTTTTTCAGCAATACTCGTTTTTCTTCCGATTGTTTTAGACTTTTATTTTATAAATCAATTAAAAAATAGCGACTCATTTTTTTGCCTAGCATTCTCTAACGCAATTTTAAATGTTTGTTTTAAAAGCACAGAGTCATTTTCTGTCGCTGTGGCAACAAAGGTGGGTTTTTTTAATGGAGAAAAAAAATACCACCTTGCAGCAAGGCTTTTGTTCAACGCTATCTTAATCTGTTTTTTATTTGGAATGATTCAGTTTTCGGCATTTAAATACGGAGCTGGATTTTACCTAAAACACATGGGAGCCATGCCACACTTCTTCGATCAAACAAAAACTTTTTTACTGTATCAATCTTTTGCAGTATTTTTATCAATATTTTTTATGACTTTCGTTGGCTTTTTGAGAGGAACAAAAGACAGCGCTGGTGCCCTTGCTGGGCTGCTGTTTTCTGTAGTTGTTTTTGTTTTTTTTGACTACACCTTAATTCTGGGAAAACTAGGATTTCCATGTCTCGGAATAAACGGATCAGCCATCGCATCACTATTGAGATATGCAGCAGGATCAATATTTTTCTCGGGCTACCTATTTTTGGCCCCTAAATTCAAACCATTTTGGAAGGAAAAATTTTTATATTTCTCCTGGGCTGAATCTAAAGATCTAATCGCGTTCTCTTTCCCTATTTTTTTTGATAAAAGCATCATATCCTGGAGTTATGTTTGGCTTTATAAAGTTGTAGCGATGGTTGACTTTAAGCTAGTTGCAGCAATTGAAATTGTACGAAACCTTGAAAGAATAGCATTCATCCCGGCAACAGCTCTTGCCCATGTCGTAAGTGTTGTGGTAAGTAATAACTTAGGCGAAAAACAGGAGGTTAAAATTAGAAACAATATTATTTACGCGCTCGGAATGACAGTTTTAAGCATGCTTTTCTTAATAACTTTCATCCAAATAAGATCATTTGATTTTATGAACTTTTTTTCTAACAACAGCAATTTTTTAATTTACTCCGCTCCAGTTTTTAAAATAACAGGATGGCTACTGTTTTTTGACGCAACCCAAGTTATCTTTGCAGCAGCATTAAGAGCTCTTGGATGTGTGTTTTTTTTAGCATGGACGAGGTTTTTTGCATTCCTTTTATTTTACATTCCATCATCATTAATAATTTTAAATGCTAATTTAACCGACCAAATCAAACTAATTTTACTGCATTCATTTTTTTTTATAACATTCGCACTGATAGGCATAATTTCACTTAAAAAGCTTTTGTCTATCAAAAAATAGCAGGGGATTGAATTACAATTAATCATTTTGTGATATTAAACAATATTTTTATTCATGTTTGATGTCCATGTTTTGGTTCCCTAAAAAACAAGCGTTTACTCTTATTGCTTTAAGCCTTTTCTGTTTTGAAATACAATTGGATACTTCAAGTGATATTGGAAGCGCTTTAAAAGAAGCCGGCGCCGTACTAGGACTAAATGCTAGCGCAGCCTCCGACAAAGCTGCAAAAAAAATTAATACAGACGCTCAGTCGATCAAAAGAGGAGACTTAAGCTCTTTTGGGACCCTTGATTTAATAAATATATCAAAAAACCTCGACAACCACGGCTGGGCGGTTATTGACAGAATTAGAAATCAAACAGAATTCCCAGCAGATGTATTTTATAATAAAACGCTTCATGATCTTTTGCCGCCAGATACCGTCATAAGAATAAAATCAATAAAAAACGAATACGCCATAGATGCCGCAGAAAATCAAATTGAACAATCAGACTCAGGCCTAAAAATAGAAACACCTGAAACAAATAAACCTGAGCAAGTAGCGAGACGAGGAAGCTCTGCTTCACAAGACTCTACGCAGGCCGGGTTCAGAAGAAGGGGTGCGCCTAATTCTTCGGCAACAGCAAGCTCTAGCGATGCAACAGTTGCAGACTTTGAAAAAAAATCCCAAAGCAATGTTAAAAAGCAAAAAACATTTAGATACTTATGCGCACAAAACTTAGCTGGTAATTACAGACTAAAAGCAGCTCATAACAACCCTGAAGACCCGGCGACAAGATTTGTTGTAAAAAAATTTTTAAATCAAAACCTTGAATCTTTTATTGGAATTTTCTCTGAAGTTGCCGACGGACACATGCTAAGAGCCGGAAAAAATAACGAAGTTATTCTTTCTAGGCAATCTTTGTCGGAATTGATCCAAAAAGATGGAATAAAATCTAATGATAATTTTTCCTCAGACTTTGACAGCGATGCACACTGGAGCCTTTACTCAAAGGGCGTAAAACCAACAGACCCAATAGTCCTTGGAAACGCAAAATACCTAGACGTTTGCTCTCTAAAAAACAGAGTTCTCGATGCATACTTCAGCGTCAGAAGCGCAGCGGATCAGTCTGAAACCTCTTTTTACGTAAAACCTGCATGCTACTGGTATTGGTGCGATGGAGATGGTCTCTGGACATCTTCAAGAATCGTTAGACAAAGGGCTGGACCCGCCTCAGCAGCAAGAGAAACAGACTATGAAAACACAATTCACTACTTTCAGAAACGTAAAAAGTTTGACAGAGACAATCTCATTCCACTAGATGGCGTAGGAAGCATTCAATGGGTATTTAGCCCACCAAGATTCCACCAAGACAACAATCGCTCTTTCTTGGGTAGCTCAGCCCCAGGCGAAAGATTTGGCGGCGAAATACGACAAAGCTATCAAACAGCTGGTCGAAATGGCAAAAACAGGGACGAGTCCATGCGCCTTGACTCAAACGACAATGGAGCCCTCAATCCTGTAAATCAGAATTTTTACCCAAAGATATTTAACAAAGCAGAAGAATTGTTTTTTATATACAATAACGTTCGCCATTACGCTTACTACTCAAAAGTAAACTATCTGGACAAAGCTTCTGAGTTATTAATTGATCCAAAAAATGAACAGTCTGGCATTTATAACATCGCTAACAAAAAAAATGAGGTTCGTTATGGCGACAAAGTCAGAATTGCGTCAACACTTTCAGGCCTAACGCTTTATGCGATTAACGATGATTATTCTGATGCACAAGGCATGAAAATGGTTTTTGGCTCGCACGATGACACTGAAAAAGAATTTAACAAGATTAACAAAATCAACCAATCATACAGCACAACACCAGACATCAATACAAATAAATCAAGAAAAAATCCTGCAGACCTAGGCTTCTTTTACATTAAGGGGCCTCACCAAGACCAAGACAGATGGAATTGCAAAGTTGGTGATATCGTAAAAGATGGAGATTCTGTAAGATTTGAGCATTGTGAGTCTTCAAAAAATCTTTCTATAGCAAAAGGCCAACAACCACCAAAATCCAAGCTCAGACACGGGAAATATCTAGGATCCCCAGCTGTCGTAGACGGAATCGAAGAGGGACTTAGTGGCTCATTTGCTTACGACAAAGATCAAAAACCCGCAGCCCATGAAAACAGGGTTATTTTAAACGGAGAAAATGGCGTAGGATCTTCTAGCGACAACTTCATCATTAAAATAAACAAGCCTGTTTCAGACTCACTCGTTGTTGCACAACCTTTCAACTTAATTCACCAAAACACTCGCCTTCAATTATGGTCACAACACGCGTTCTTTCCTGCAATGCCAGCTTCCGACGGCAGTGATAATTGCTTAGGCCTTGTGTCTGTTTTAAAACCTGAAACCACAGAACAAGTTTCAGGGTGCCCATGGGTTATAATGAGCGCCACCTCAGAAGGCCTACCTGTAAAAGACGTGGTTTGGTGCGGAGTTCCTGACGGCGGGAAACAAGATTCGGTAACAGATCAAGAAGAACTTTCTATCGAAATTGTAAAACTTGGATTAAGCGGAAACCTTGGTTCGGGAGAAACAATTTCTGTAAATATGCCCGCTTACAAAAAAGAACCAAAAGTCGCAGGTTACGCAAAAGACAAAATAGATCAATTCGGCGTAGATACAATTGTCACTCTAAACCCTCTTAAAAATAATGGCGTCGCATGGTTGGAAGAATCATTAAAAACACCAAACAAAACTGGATTACTATTTAGAGCGAAAGCTAATGACGATGGAAATATCCAGGTATACCTTGGCACATCGCTGACACTAGATTACATCTGGAAAGTTGTTATTGGCGGCGGAAATAACTCAAGTTCCTACATTTTAAAAAAAGAGTTCATTGGCGGATCCTCGGTTGAAAAAAAAGTGTATGAAGTGTTTAAGGCTCAGAACCCAATCGCTTGCGCAGTACCAGGGCAATATCAACCATACTGGCTAACAATAGACGATGGATTGATCATGCTTGGAGTTGGACAATCTATCGGCGAAAACATAATTTTGTGCTGGAAAGACTTTGACCAAAGAGAACCTGTCTCAAGAATCGGCTTTGGATCAAATGAAAAACCAATTTCATACGCAGAGGTATTAATTACCAATCCAATAAAATTAAAAAATGTAAACAACTTTTATTATCAATCAGAACAGCCACAAGAGGGAAGCAATAAACTTCTGTCCATGCAAAAAAACAATCAAGTTATTCCCATAGAGTTAAAGGTTCCCGGAAACGCTTGTCTAAGTTTTAATGTCAAAGGTTCAACAAATGTTTACTTATTCGAGGATGACTCAAATAAAAAGTTCTTAGCTTTAACCGACGATACCCTTAAAACAAATATTTTAAGCGAAAAAGTTGCAGCCCTAGAGGCTGAATTGACAAGAACAATTGAGGCACTTTCTTTACAGCAAATATACGCTGTAAATGCAGATTTTAACGACATCATTAACTACTTTATAAAACGGCCTGAGCACTTTATCAAAAAGTTCTTTGACGGCTTGCCTGCTGCAGACAAAAAAGATCAAAAAAATGCGGCTCTAAAGATATTTTTAAACGACATTTTTTCTGGGGATCAAATAAAAATACAAAATTACTCGCTTGCAACCATCCAGGACAACATCTCCCAAATTCTAAATCTTTTATTAAAGTCTAAGCTTCTTCAAGACTCTGATTTTGCTGTTGTGAAAAATGATGAAGCAACAAAAAATATCATCTTGGACTTATTCAAAGGAAACAAAAAAATAAAAAACTTAGCTGACCAAAATCAAAAAAATCCAGTAGACATTGCCTCATTAATACAAGAAGATGCAATAGCAAAACTAGTAGCGCTCTACAGATCTGTTAACAACCACTATCGAATTTCATTTCAAAATCTTGCAGACGTTCTAGAAAAGGCAAAAGAATTCGAAGACAATCTTTCAGCTGTCTTGAAAACTTATTTCAAAGCGTTCTGCAGCTTACTTATAACAAAAGCAGATATCTCTACAGATTCAATTAATGACGTAATCAGATCTCTTTCAACGGCACTTAATCAAGCTATTAAAACCATAAAATATAATTCTCTAGATACAGAAATTATTTATACCAGACTAAGATCATCAAGTGCGCAGCTAAAAGAACTTGCAAGCGTCGGGTTTGAAGAATGCTTTAATAAAATATTCTCAGCTCCGATGATAGCGTACATAAGACAAACGCTAAAAGAAGCCACAGATGCTTGCATTAAGATAGAGAAATACTCTCCAAGCACGGATTCTTACGAAGTGCTATGCTCAAGCAAATCATTTGATTCAAGCGAAATAAATTTTTCTAGCGGTAAAGACGTATGGCTCATGATTAGCAAATCAAAAATGTTCTTAGGCCTTGGGCAAGAAGTTGGAGAAAATTTATTAATGTACGCATGGGATTTAAAAAACCCTTACAACAATGTTCAAAATATTGCAGTAGAAAAAGGTTCAATTTCCAATCTAAAAATCGGGAACGCGCCAAATTTTGCTTATGCCACAGAACAACAATCTTATTCTACAGGGCAAAATGCATTTGACTACAAAGGATCGCTTATTGTTCTTTCACCTTATGAATATCACATCAGCCAGGAAGACCAACAAGTTAAATTCCAGGATATCTTAAATAAAAAAACTTACTTCCCCGGAAAAACACCACAACAAGGAGCTCTTTACTACTTCACCCTAATGCTTGAGCAAAATGGATTTCCAACTCTCGTCTGGACCAAAGAGCCAGAAAACGCGCTCAAAATTGAAATCGACAAGCAAGCCGCTCTCCACAAAGCAAAGTCTGATGCTCTATATCAAGCATCAACATACGTTCAAGGCATGGGCGCTATCGGAGGCCTTGTCGGCGTTGCTGCAAGTATCACTTTTGCTGGAGCCGGCGTAGGAGAAGGATTTGATGCCGCAAAACTTTCAGCTGAGTCTCAATCTTCATTTAGAGCTGCCGATGCATATGTTTACACAGATTCCGTACAAAATGTAGCTCCTGTCGCAACAGATTCTATTCCGCCGCAAATTAAGCAAAACAGGGACCTCATCAGGGCAGAACTTGAAACCGGCGGCAAATGGATAGCATCAGATATAGATAAATTACAGAGATTGATTCCGCTGTATGCACGAGTTATCAACTTAATTACTCATCCATACACAATAGAAGGGCAACAAGAATTAATTTTCTCCGGAATAGAGTCAATATACAGAGCGCACTCCTTAATGTTCAAAGACGCAAAAACATCTAATGACACACTAACAACCCACTACAGCATGCTGGGACTTTTAGTAAAAGCATACAACAACCCATACCTGATAAACCCAACAAAGGACAAGTCAAGAAAAATCGCTATCTATTCTTACATAAATGACCTTGCAGCAAAGTTAATAAACTCAAGCGAAAATAGCGAAGTAACAATTCCGCCTTGTTACGGAGAATACATCTGGGTCCCTTCTAAATTTAAAACACCGAATAAAGGATCTATTTCATTTAAAGTAAAAGCTAATAATGATGTGTTCGTTTCATTTTCAAATCAACCGGTTAATGTAAGAAATTCAGACGAGGATTTGTACGAAGTTGTGCTTGGTGCATGGAATAACGACAGAACAGTAATCAGAGCAAAAAGCTTAGATAAATCTGTTGCAGAAACAAAAAACCCAGAGGCCTTAGTTAATCCAATTGACTACAAAAAATTCTGGATCTCTTTTAACAACGGAAGAATTGTGCTCGGCACACAAGACCTTTCACCTGAAAATGCGATTGGTATTTATGATCCAAAAACACGCAAAATTACAAAGCCATCATGGGAAAGCTACTCGCAGGAAATAACGCCAAGCCAAGAATGGTTAACCGAAGTCATTGGCAGCGAAGATGGAGCATATTACGGTAAAGACTTCTTGTTAGAAAAATTAAAAACAGCAAAATCTAGTGACGAAAAAGCAGTACTCACAGAATTAATAAAAGACCGACAATCAAAAATAACAGCTCTCTTGGAAAGAAAAATACAGCCATTTTCAGCCGAAGAAAAAGAGCTTGGATACTACAACCAGCCTCCATTCATGTGGGAAGACATTTATTTTGATTCGGAAACAAGCAATATCTCAAACGTTGGCCTAAGCTCATGGGATTCAGAGGTTTCATTCAAAGAAATTTATATTTTACCTTGCGTTGAAGACACAGCAATAAGCCTAAAAAACATCAAAGCCCAAATTAACAATAAAAATAATGCCTCCATTTTTTATAACGAGCCTCTAGCGAAAGAGTACAAAGATAAAACTTGGCCAATAATGCTTAAAAAATATGAAAGCGAAAACTCACTGCCTCTCGAACAAACACAAGAAATTCCTAAACCCAAAAATGAAACTGTCGAGGCTGAATCAAGCGAATCAGAAGGAGCTTAGGCTTGAAAAAAACATTCATTCTTTTTGTTTCATTAATCTCGAGCATCACCTCTCTGTGCAGGGGTGATGTCGAGGAGGAAAAAAAAGACTTTCTAAAATCTGTTGATATAAAAAGCGAAAACAGCATTTCAAAAAATGATTTTGGAGAAGTCTTTTTGACAGTTGTAAAAAACAAAACAGACTTCCCCCTGGAATATCAAACAACTGCAGTCATGCAAAACAACCTTATTAAAGACGGAACAGTAATTAGGATTCAGTCAGAATCGTCTCTTTATGCAGACAAAAATCCCTACCTAAAAGCGACAGATGAACCATTATACATGGGCTCGAACACAACAAGAACCCTTTTGAGAGCCAACTCTTTTGACGCCAGAGATAGTAATGTTTTTTTTGAGGTAAAAAACGTATTGGATGATGATGGAAAAAAATGGATCACACTTACCTCAAAAGAATTCGCAAAAAAACAACTTTGCGTATCAACTTCGGAAGACGGAACATTAGTTGAACTAGCTACACCAAGCCAATCACGCCACCCCGACTCTTTTTTATGGGAAATATCAGGGTCCCTAGATAGATGTTTTTTAAAAAACAAACTTAATAATGGTTTTATGGGACCAAGCGATTCATCTGCAGAAGACGGAAGCTTTCAAGGATCAGGGAATAACGACTCTAAGTCCTTAACATGCTGCTACGGAGATCTCATCGTTTTAGAAAATAGTTACAATAAACAAACAATGGCCGAATTACTAAAAGGCTCTAACGAAATAGAAGAAAAACAGCTGCAATATTTTGTAATAAAAGGTCCACACAGCGAGAGCGACAGATTAAATTGCGCAGTTGGTTCACCTATCAAAAATGGATCAACCATAAGGCTTGAAAACACTTTTTTAGGCAAAAATCTTACGATCGATACAAAAAAATTAACCGACAAAGAATTAAAAGAAAGCGGCTACGATAAGTACGAAAAAAACTCTTTCATGAACATCATACTTGCGGGAAAAGACGGAGTTGGGTCGGACAACGACAACTGGATCATTTCTTTCAACGGCGGAAATAATGCAGTTTTAAAAACAGGGGAGCCGTTTTATCTTTTAAATTTTTTAACAGGCCACTGGCTTGCTGTTGTAAATAATAAAATAATTTGCGAAACACTAAAAGTCGTAGACCAAGATAAAGAGGGCGCGATTAACCCCGATGACATTATAAAAAGCGCCTCGCAAGCAATAGGCAAAACAAATAAAGATCAACCTCAAGATCAAGCAACAAATGATGCATTAAAGGAAAATCAACCATTCAAAATTACCTCGTTAAAAAAAGCATTACTTGATGAGTTAAACTTGATCAGAACAGGATACAAGCAAGGTGCTGTATTCGAAAAAATTGGGATTGAACGAACTAACAACCAACAGCTAAGCATCGAAATAGTCTCAAGCCAACAACAAAATATTATCCAAGCAAAACAAGATAAGTGGTTCTCTAATTATTCGATTTTAAAGCAACCTCTCGGCTTAAAAGGAATGATCAAGACCGCCGGCCCAGAAATAAGCCCAGGCTTATCAGTTAATATTGATCCACTTGACGATAACGGAGTTTTTTGGCTAGAAAAAAGCCTCCCTGTAAAAAACAAATTTTGCTTGCAGTTTTTAGCCAAAGTATCAGAAAAAAGCGCTCTCTCTGTCGTCATGGGAAACCAAATTGGGGCAGATTTCATATACAAAATTTTTCTTGGCCGAGGAAATAATTCTTATTCAGGAATAGAAAAAAGCACTTCAAAATCAAGTAAAGCTGATATGGATACCATTCTTAACCTTGGGCCGCTTGGACAAAAAAACATCATTCCTTACTATGGAAGCGCCATTCCGTTCTGGTTAATATTCGACAATGGATTATTTCTGATGGGACGCTCAAATACAATTGGAGAAAATATATTTTTGGCATTTTTCGACTTTATGTTTTTAGAGCAAATTGACCGAATTGGATTTTGCACAGCAGACGAGCCAGCCACTATTTCAAGCATAGAAATAAACTATCCTCCGACAATTATTAGCTCGCTAAAACAATATATGACACAGGTTGAGTGCCCTGTGTTTCCAAATTTTTCTAACAAGGGCCTAAGACAAAAAGACCTCTTTACAATTTCATGCGACTCAAAAAGCTTTCAAGAAGAGGGCTTTATCTTAAGATCATCAAAAAGCAAAGATTTTTATCAGATAACGCTAGACTTTTTGACAGGCGTAATTTCTATTGAAAAAAACGTAAAAGGCGAATCGGAGCAAATAGCAAAAATAAAAAACTCCATCATGCCCGAAAAAAAAGATAGGCCGCTAAATATCTGGCTATCCTACCAACGGGGCAGATTTTTAATTGGATGCGGAGAAATTTCAAAAAACCTCCTGTGCGCGACGCAAGACAACAAGCCCATTCCCAACATCGACTCTTGGGCTGCTCAAAAAAACTCAAGCTTGAGTTATCTTAGCTCTTTTGCCCAGCCATATCTTGAATTAATCGATGAAAAAAACGAAAGTCAAAAATTTGACTTTGAATCTACAAAATCTTTAATTGTTGCGTCCTTCGACTACAACCTGCATCAAGATGAAGACAAATTGCTATTTAAAGAAAAAAACTCAAATCAAACCGTTATTGTTGCAACTGCTCCGGCAAAGGGCTCCAAATATTCGATGGAGGTTTCTATAGAAACCAGTGGCCAACCAAAAATGAAATGGTCCTGGCAACCAGAAAACGCAGATTTATTTTCAAAAATGTGGAAACAAAAAATATTTGCATCGACAGCTGAAGCACTCATGTTTGCAGCAAGTCACATAGAAGGATCGGGAGAATTCGGGCAAATAGCAGCTACGCCTTTTAGTCTTGACTTAGCAGCCGCAGGATTAGCTCCTGCATTCTCAGCAGCAAAGTTAAAGGCAAGCGTAGACTTTGACTACAAAAAAGCTGAGGATCAAATCGCAAATGAAGCTATTAAAAAAGAATCGATCAACAAAGCTAGCGCTACCGGAGGCGTGCCAACAATCGCAAAGGTAAATAGATTCTCTGTTGAAACGGCTCTTGATGACATAATAAAAATCTCACCCAACAATCGAAATATGTTTTTTAGCATGCTTGGCTCGCTACACAAGATAATAAAGCTAATTGTTCATCCGCACGTAATCGGAACCGAACAAATAAAAAAAGGGATTATCAGCAAGCTTTTGGAATTAAACAGTTATCAAAGCGAAATTTTTTATTCTGAAAAGTTTTTTGATGAAGGAGTTGATATAAAGCAAGAACAACTTGTATCCGCACAAAACCTAATGTTTACTTATTCCGCAGCTATTCAAAATATGTACTTGTTAGATCAAAGTCAAAAAAAACAATTCATAAACATGAACAATATTTTGCTCAGAAAGATAATGAAAGAAAATCCTTCATTTGAAATGCCTTCTCAATTTGGCGAATTTCTCTGGATAGAATCCAAACTGCCTGAAAAAGGAAGGGGAAGGATTTTGTTTGAAGCAAAAGGCGCAGGGTATTGTTCTGTGGGATTTGCGAGCCAACCTATAAATTTTTCTAATGGCTCTCAAACCGTCTATCAGGCAACATTTTACAATGATCAAGCAACAAGCGCTTCGATAAAGTTAAACTTTTTAAACGTGCCAGCAAACGAAACCGCTAACAAAGAACTAAGGTTGAATAGCTCAGAATTCAAAAAATATTATGCCGAAATAAATGAAGGTAAAATAACCATAGGAACTTTTTTGGAGACAAAGCCAGGAGTTTATGCCTTCAAGCCAAGCTTGACATTTAAAGACCCATTTCCTATGAATAATGAAAAGTTTATTGGATTTAGCTGTTGGGATAGCTCAATATACCTAAAAAATATAACCGTTTTACCTATAACAGAACAAAAGAGTGCTTCGTGAACAAAACTTTAGGCAATATCGTCTCAGGATCCATATCAGAAGGATTCACCTGCCAACTTTCTTCCCAAGTAAAACTTGGGCAATACGTTTGTATAAATACTGGTGAGTCTAAGATTTTCTGCATAATTAATGATTTTTTTGTTGAAGTAAAAAACCTTGAAAATTTTTATTCACATCAAAAACTCTCTCCTCTTTTTTGTGAAATATTTAAAAAACACTACTCACTTTCGTTTGCAAAATTATCACCACTTCTGAATCTTTGTGAATCAAAAATAGAAATGATCTCCAACACTCCACAGGCACTAGACTTTGTCGAGCCTGCCTCAAAAGAAGATTTCGAAAAAATATTCGGACAAGAAAATCTGCAAGACTCAAGCAAGCCATTTAAGGCCTCTTTTGGCACAACAAACATTGGTGGTTTTGAAGTCTGCGTAGAATTAAAAAAACTCGTGGAAAGAAGCAATGGTATATTTGGAAAAACCGGCTCTGGAAAAACATTTTTAACAAGGCTAATTCTTGCAAGTTTAATAAAAACAGAAGTTGCATCATGCTTAATTTTTGATATGCATGGAGAATACGGACTCTCGGCACGATCAGAGGACGGAAAGTTCGTGCTTGGATTAAAAAGCCTATTTCCAAACAAAGTATTAATTTTTTCACTAGACCCGGAAGCGACAAGGCAACGGGGTTGCTCTCCAGACTTTGAAGTATCGTTTGACTTATCAGAGATCACAGGAGAGGACATCATCTCTCTACAATCAGAACTAAATCTGCATCCAACTGCCATCGAAGCAGCGAATTTGTTAAACTTAAATTTTGGAAAAAACTGGATTAAGAAATTATTTTCGTACGAAAAAAACATAAAAGAGCTCGCTCAAGAAATTGGAGCACACACAGAATCATTAAGTGCGCTTTTAAGAAAATTAAAACGATTTGAATCCTTCCCGTTTATTCGCAACGACGAACAAAAAACTTCAAGCCTTGCTGATATAGTTCTTGAGTTTTTAGATAAAAAAATGAACGTTGTTTTTGAATTCGGAAGACAAAACTCCAAGCTAGCTTACCTTTTAGTTTCCGGAATTTTAACCAGAAAGATTCACTCTTTTTACGTAAAAAAAACCGAAAATTTTTTAGCCACACAACAACAGAGTGCTATTCCTCACCCACTAATGATAGTGATCGAAGAAGCTCACAACTTCCTAAGCCCAAGCCTTGCAAAACAAACAATATTTGGAACAATCGCTAGAGAAATGCGAAAATATTTCGTGACCCTTTTAGTCATCGATCAGAGACCTTCAGGTATTTGCGACGAAATACTTTCTCAAATAGGAACAAAAATTCTCACAAAGCTAGACGACGAAAAAGATATTTTAGCTGTAACAACAGGCGCAAACCCTAACTGGAAAATAAAAAATCTCTTAAATTCACTTGCTCTAAAAAACCAATCCATTATCTTAGGACACGCAACTCCAATCCCTGCGATCATAAATAACCGATTCTACGGGGAAAATTTTTACAAACTGTTAGGATCCGAGAGCGAAAAAGACCTAAAAAGTCGCATTAATGAAATTTTTTAGCTAACAATTGACGAGCGCAAAATCTGTGCTAGACTGTGCCTGTATTGATTAAACCTAAATTAACAGTTTATGAAAAAATTATTCGTACTTGGTGCTTTGGCACTAGCTACCAGCAAATCAGAAGCAAAAATCGCATACGTCAACATGGACGAATTCGCTAATAAATCTCAAGCGTACAGCGACTTTGAAGCAAATCTTCGCAGCAAAGAATTAGCATTAATGAACGCAGACCAAGAATTACAAAATTTTTTGAACCAAAGACGCCAAATTACTCGCGGCGAATTGATGAAGCAAAATGTGACAGATGAAAATAGCGCTGCTGCGTTAATCGCAAAAGCTCAAATCGAAAATGATGCAAGACCTTATCAAGAAATTCGCAACAAAGCTTTAATCGACCGCGCAAACGCTCAAGAAAAACTTGGAAAAGAATTTGAAGTAAACTTTAGAAAAGCTTGCCAAGCAGTTTGTGAAGCTCAAAAATTTGAAGCTGTTTTACGCTACCAAGCAAATGATCAAAACATCTTGGCTATCGGTAAAGAAGCAGTAGACGCAACAGGCCACGTAGCTTCTAAACTAGAAGAAATTGTTTCCCAACAAAACAGCGTTCTTGCTGCAGAAAAAAAAGATGATAAATCTTCTTTAAACAGCTTAGTTTTCAACTCAAAAAAAACTGAAGTCGCTTCAAATGAAGCTTCTGACGCTAAAAAAACAGCTTAAGTTTTAATCGGTTGGGTTTTATGCCCAACCTTCTCTTATGATTCAAATAAACAAAATACCCAACTTTGATGCTTCTAAGCTTGCACAAATAAAAGCAGTGTTTGCGCTTTCAAATCCAGGAACAAAATTCAAATATACGCGACACAATGTTGGCGCTTTGTTCGTTGAAGTGATTGCAGAAAAAAACAGTCAAACACTAATTGCCGAAAAAAATTTTTCTTTTTTTGAATTAAACATCGGCTCCAAAAATATAATTTTCTCGCGCACAGATACATTCATGAATTCTTCTGGCATTGGCTTAAAAGAATTAATGAAAAAATTTAACTTAAAACCAGAAAACGTTCTCATCGTCCACGACGAACTCGAAAAAGATTTTCCAAAAATAGGATTTGGATCGGGGAGTCACAAAGGCCACAATGGTATGCGCTCTGTATTTGAGCAAACTGGAGCAACAACATTTTATAGGTTAAAATTTGGAATTGGGCGCCCAGAAAACAAAAATGATGTGCCAACTTTTGTCTTAGAAAAATTCTCAAAAGATCAAGTTGATACTTTAATAGAAACATTTCAAGAAGTCTTAACGTCTTTAGAAACCTTTTTTCAAGAAAACTAAATCATGCCCATTTTCGTATTTTTGATACTAAATCTAATTTTTACAATATCAAGTTTCTGCTCAGGACAAACAATTTCCGTCTCGCTAAAAAGTGATTTGTTTGCGGAATGTTATAAGATAGTTGAGCTAAGAAAAAATGCAAAAGAAGTCAGAATGGACCGAGAAGAATATACTGAAAAGCGAGACGCTATACTTAAAAAATTTATATCCGAAGCATTTTTGATACAACAAACAAGTTTTCAAATAATGAAAGAGCGCACGCACTTAGAAAACAAACCTCTTACAAAAATTATAAATGATCCGCAATTAATAATTTTACTCAGCAATCTTTGCAGCCAAGAAGAAAGTAGTCTTGAAAAAAAAATAAATTATTTTTTTAACCAGCTAAGACACAACTGCACACAAAAACAACCCGAAAGCCCTTCTTCAAACAATTCACAAAAATCCCCAGATGAATTAAAGAAAAAACTTTACGAAGTAATAAAATATGCAAAACAATCAAAAAACGCTTTTATGCAAACGGCCTACTTTCTATACAAGCAGCATTTAACCGAAAAAGACTCTTGGATTAACGATTTTTTAAATATTTCTGTAGAGGGACTGTTCTTTAAAATAGAACAAGATATCCAAGAAAACAGCCTTAATTTCTCAGCAATAGAAAAAATAATTTCAGAGATAGAGGTTATCCGTTCTTTTGAGAATTCTTCAGACAGTGATAAGGCAGAAGAAAGCAGTTAATTCGCTGATTCTCCTTTTCTACCTCAATTAAATCCAAATAATCTTGCTCACTCAAACTAGAAAGAGACGATTCGTCTTTCCCGATTAAATAGCCGGCCAGAACTTCAGCGCTTCCTGAACTTAGCATGCATCCGCTAACTTGATATCCAACGTCTTTTACTACCCCATCTGCAAGTTTGGCAGAAATTGAAATTTTATCTTGGCAAGAAATATTTGAAAGCTCGCAATTCAAATTGGGATCCGAAACTGAATGCTCGAACAGGGGATTCTTTGCTGCTTGCAAAATTTTAGAATTATAATTTTTGTACGCCATTGAATTATTTTTAGATACGCAAAAATATATTAACAATAAAAATATCGTTCAGATAGGTTTATTAAATTTTATGAAATCAACCTAATTTCTATGCGCTCAATGTTTTTTCCAGGGTGTTCTCGTTTTAATTTAACATATCCTACCTCTCTCGTTGATTTTACGTGGGTCCCCCCACATGGCACCTGAGCGAATCCTTCAATTTTCCAAAATCTCCTCTGAGCGTCTTTATCAACCCATCCTTTTTCGATTAACAAATCTGCATCGATAATTTTTTTAAAAGCTGCCTCTAATTCTGCAAACATATGAGAAATGTTTTTATCATAAATAAAATCGATTCGTGATTTTTCTTGACTGATGTGAGCGCCAACTTTTTCTAGTTTATATTTTTGAGTAACTAATTCTAAAATTATTTCGGCGCAAAAATGCAAGCGCATCAAATTGTATCTGCGGGGCCAATCTATTGTTTGAACGACTAAATCTCCGACACGTAAATTATGCTTTTCAGGAATAGTATAATAAATAAGTCCATTTTCCATTCTTGAAGACAAAACTGGATATTCATTTACAAAAGCCTTATCACTTTCCTGGCCGCCAGAAAAAGAATAAATAATCGTCTCATTAAACAATACTTCGCAACCATTTATAGCAACAACGGCTGCTTTTAAAGTTGTTAAATAGGGATCTTCCCAAAATACTTTTTTCATAAATCACCTAAATAATCATCGCGCTGCCAAGACACAAATCCTGGTAATAAAAAACTGCAAACTGACCCGCGGCAATCCCTTGGTCATTTGCATTGTTTAATTTTACAAATCCCCTAGAAGAATCAGATTCGTCTAATGTTAATAAACAACTATAGGAGCTGGCTCCATGTCGAATTTTAACGTCAATCTCACAAGCATTAGACCCCAAAAGCTCAAAGGGTGATTTTGCTATCCAATTAAAATCTGCAACAAAAAAAGAGTTTCTAATTTTATCTTCGGCATGATACTGGCGCGAAATGTACACGATATTTTTTTCAACATCTTTTTTTACCACATACCAAGGCCCACCAGAAAGACCCATTCCTTTACGTTGGCCAATTGTATAAAACCAAAAACCATCGTGCTTACCAATAACTTTATTTGTATCAAAATCAACAAAATCGCCAGGCATCACGCCAAGGTTTGCCTGTAAAAAATCGGAAAAATCTATCTTGCCCAAAAAACATAATCCCTGGCTATCCTTGCGATCTTGCGCAGGAACATTAAAAGTTTTAGCTAGTTCTCTTACTTGGGCTTTTGGGTAGTCTCCAATCGGAAACAGTACATTTTTTATTTGATCTTGCCGCAATTTTGCCAAAAAATAGGTTTGGTCTTTCACGGGATCGTCAGCTTTTTTCAAATAAACCAAATCATCGATTTGTTTCGTGCGGGCATAGTGCCCGGTGGCTACATAATCAAACTCAATGCCTTCATCCCTTAAGCAATCCAAGAATGCTCCAAACTTAATCAGTGAATTACAAAATATGTCAGGGTTAGGAGTTTGACCAAGTTTAATTTGCGCAAGGCTCAAACTAATGACTTTAGAAAAATAAGCCTTTTGCAGATTAATTATTTTTAAAGGCACCTCGTGTTGCGCACAAAGTTTTTCAACAAAGCTTAAGTCTTCTTTCCAGGGGCAGTCGCCAAGAAAAGAAAGCTCGTCTTCAAGCCAAATTTTTAAATAAAAAGCTGTTACGTCGTAGCCATTTTCTTTGCAAAGAGCAAGCGAAACAGAACTATCAACTCCGCCAGAAACAAGAAGCGCAACTTTTTTCATTTAAATTTAAGAGAAACCTTCGCAATTAAGCATATCAAATTTTTGATTTTTTTTAATCCAAGCAAGCAATAATGTTTGAATTAGATATTTCTCTTTTTATTTGAAACCTTTGGCTTATAAACAAATGACTGCTCTGCCCCGGTTGAAAGAGCATTCAAAGGATTTACAATATTTGAACTTCGCGCACTATTTGTTAAAGAGAGGGGCTTGTTTTTAGATGAAGCAAGCGGATTTAATGTAGAAGACGCGGATGAAGATGATTCAACACTAATAATTTCATCACTATCAGCCCGGTTAGAAGCCGAATCACCCGGAAAGATATCTATGAAGTCATTCTCTCCGCTAAGGGCTTTTGTCTCAGGAGAAATTTTATTACTTCTTCGCTTAAAGAAATTTGCAACTTTTTTTAATGAAGCTTTTATTCCGCCAGACTTCTTAGGGGCATCCGTTTGGATTTCAATAGATCTTGTCTCAGGCGCAATAGCTCCGCCAGAGGCGCTCTCAGAGGGTTCGCTCAAAGATTTCTCGTCAACCACAAAAGAACTTACTTCATCTACAACAATTTTATTTGAGGCAGCCTTTTTTGCAGCAATCAAATCTCTAACATCCAAAATATTTTGTTTAACCCTGTCTTTATTTAACCAGGAACTATCCTGATTAGACTGCTTAAATTTATTAAACAACTCAGATTGCTCAACACCAAGCTTGGCTTTATCTGAACCAGATACCCCTTCGTGAAGCTCGCGAATTACAGCTCTCTTAACGGCACCACCCACTTGATCTTTATTTAAAAAATCTATGCTCTCTCCGACTGTCAAACTTTCTTGGGATCCATCCCATTCTGCAGTAGCATAAAGATTATTCATATTTCTTAATAACCGCTGAAAAGAAGAATTTTCACGCATCTTTTTGCTCAGAACGCCCAACTGCTGCTCAAGCTCCTCTTCAGTGACTTTTTTTGTACCCAAATAAATCTTAACATCTTCGGCAACTTCCTCTGGAGATCTAGAAGAAGAGCCAAGAGATCCCCTTAGTTGAGAATTTACGTACGAGACCAACTCCTCTTTTTTATTAGACAACGATGAGTAAGCCGCCCTTGTTTCTTCATCATTATTTATAAATTGAAGTACTGATTCTGGCATGACAGAATTTAAGCCGCTAGAAATGTTTGAAAAATCAGAAGCCGAGTAAAGGTGTATAAAAATCATTAAGTTTAAAAAAATCAATACGTTCATAAAAAACCTTATTAATACGCATTTTAAGCTTTTCTAACGAGATGCAGCAAACTCAATAACACTATTTATTACCAACAAAATTATAAAAATTATTAGGTATTTTGGTCTTTTTATAATAATAAAAACGCTTATTCAGCGACTTAAAACTTAATAAGAAATATCACTATTCACAGAGGTGCTTGAATCTTTTCGCGCAGCAGGGACGTGAGGATGCATGGAGCCACTGTGAATTATTGTTTGCAGGCGGGATGGCAAGACCGCAACGGGCCGCTCGGGTAAAACATCTCCGGATGAGTGGGCATTATTTGCAGAAGGGGAACTTTGTGAATTACTTCTTTCATGCGAAACATGGCTAAAATCTTGCTCTGGCAAATCAGAAAATGTGTGGCTAGGGTCAACCTCATGCATCGCTTCACCTGAAATTCGCCTCTTAAAATGAAAAGTGTTTTTGAACCTTGAAGCAATGCCTGCTAGTTTTGCAAAAAACAGGGCTCCGCAGGACAATGGCTGGAGTCTCTCTTCTTCTAAAAAATCATCATTTTCTGGAGCTTGGTCTTTTTCCGGAGTTGACGTTGGCGTCACATTTGCAGCCTGCTGAATAGTTGACTCAGAAGCAGTCTCTCCGCTGCAATCTAAGCTGCCCAGGCTTGGGTAAATGCCGCAACAAATTTCTATTTCTGAAGAAACAAACTGCTTATTTAACCACTCTTTTGACTCGCTCGATGACTTGTATTTCATAAAAAAATTTTTTTGCAACCTTCCCCTGGAAAGAGAAAATCCGTTATTAACAACCAAAAATCTAATAACAAAACTCATGCAAATTTCATCGCGACGACGCAAAACAAGCTTTACCTTGTCATAAAAATTTAATTTTGAATTGGACGCGTCCCAGCCACCATTCATAGAATACAAATCTGAAATCTGCCGCTTAAAGTCATTCCAAGAATTACTGTCCATGAGATCATAAACAACCCCAATGAGAGACCGTGGATTATCAAAAGAAGGGGGCTGGCCAAAAAAAATTAAACACACGTCAAAACAAATTGCTTCCCAAGCACTTTTAGCTGCAATTTCACTTTTTAAAACACAAAAGCAATCATGTATAAAAGAGGGATCAGAAGAACAATCGGCAAAATCAGGGTAATTTTTCAAAAATTCGTTATTAAACCAGGAATAAAAATCTTTTTGATCGTATGGTTTCAAAAAAAAGAAAGTTAATATGCACAGTAAAAAAACGCTCATCAAACAATTCCAATTCTCTTTTTTCTTAAATTTTTACAGCGCAGACAAGTACAAGTGTACAAAAGTTAAAAAAAATTACAGACCTTATCTTTTGCAAAAAGACAAATTTTTAAAAAAACAAACTTTCTACCCAGGTACAAAATTTGCAAAAAAACAACATTGAGCAGAAAATCATGTAATTTGGCAGCTTTTTTTTGAAAAAAAACGCCCGATTGTTTCTGTGCGAAAACCTGAGATAATTAAACCATAGCTGGAAACAGCATATTTTATCAGGAGGGTTTAATTATGTTTAAAAACATCTTATTACTATTTCTTAGTATCAACGGATTAATAAACGCCGGAAACCTACACGAATACAATCTTACAGAACAGAAAATAAAAGCTCTGCTTGAGCATCAAAAATCCGACAATAAAAATACTGTTGCTGCTGCAGCTGTAAGTCCTGCGCTGCAAATAACCAAACAAAACCCAAGCTTAATTGCAAAGCTATTTAAAAACCTTGAGGGCGAAAACACAGTTCTTAAACAAAATATAATTCAGGGCTTAAGTTGTGCGGCTGCATTCTTGGCAATCAGCTTATTTTTGAACAGCGAGTCAACCAAAAACTTGATTCATTCAAAACTTAATTCAGCAAAAGAAGCTCTGCCAAACAAAATTGGGTCTATCATGGCAAATGCGACAGAAGACCTTATAAACAAAAAACCGCACGTCATTCAAAATGCATTAAATGCAGCTAAACCGGCTTTTAAAGAGACAGGGATGGAATTAGCGCAAGAAGTTTTGGCCGAATTTAAAAACCCAAACAGCAAACTAAATCAAGATGTTGCAGCCGCAGCTCCAAACATTATCAGTAAGCTACTTGCCTCAGAACAAATTCAAGGAATGGTGTCGGGACTAGTAAAAAAAGCTATCACGCCAAATCCCTCAAAGTGGATTAAAGCTCCCTTCCAGGCGTTGGCCCACTTATTTAAAAAAAAAGAAGCTACAATTACAACTGCATAGCTATATAGAATAGGGGCGTTTAATAAGCGCCCCTCATCAGTTTCTATAGATCAAAAGGCTGTCATTTTCAAAATAAAAATTTTTATAATCAATCAAGATTTTTTTAAAAATATAATGATTCACAAAACCCAAAGGTTTTTCCTCCTGATTCTTGGCGTCATCTTCGCCTCAGGCCAAATACATTTTGATGTTGGTAAAAATAACTTAGATGTAAAAACTCTTCTTTGCCAAACTAGCCCCATCCAGCTTAAAATGGGTTCCAACACTTTAACACTTGATGCCC